>Ga0079226_10001660_pt1 | contig 17111 bp, 15 predicted proteins | sample Poulit2014_FD_76345 | JGI IMG/M metagenome (GOLD analysis project Ga0079226, IMG submission 76345) | Agricultural soil microbial communities from Georgia to study Nitrogen management - Poultry litter 2014 | ecosystem: Environmental > Terrestrial > Soil > Agricultural land | place: USA: Georgia...
GGTCTCATTCTATCAGCTAAGGGAGCATTCTTTTTCAGTTTATCTTCCATTGACATAGTAAATAAATCCATTTAATCACCTATCATTCCTTTTTATATCTATTACCATTATTGTAACATATATTTATTATATTAGTTTAACCATTTCTTTTGATAATCATAATCAGCTATTTTCATCTAATGAATTAATACTATTCTTCTTTGAATTTATCTCAACAATTAATATAGACCCAGCCAATATTGATATAGTAACTTTTTCATCAAAAATAATTATAGAGGCAAGCATACCAAAAACGGCTTCTGTTGATAATATAATAGCTGCTTGAGTACTACTAATTCGTTTTTGGGCCCAAGTTTGGATTCCATAGGCAATTAAAGTGCTTACTAGTCCAAGATATAATATAGGAATAATTGATTTTTGATTTATTTCTATTTGTTCTTGATTTATAAGTAAAACAGTTATCCACGAACATAAAGCAGCTGTCCCCATTTGACAAATCATAATGATTCCAGGTTCAATATCATTAACATAATAATCAGTATAAAAAATTTGTAAAGCAAAAAAGACCACACATATTAACGTAAGTATATCTGCTTTATTAAATGTAGTTAACAGATGACTATTTATAGATATAAAACTAATACCTATTAATGTAATTATCGCTCCTATAATAACATTTTTAGAAATCTCGTTTCTCAATATTATCCAGCTTAAAAATGGTACAATAACAATATTTACTTCTGTTAAAAAAGCATTCTTTGATTGAATTGTATATTGTAGACCTACTGTTTGAAACACAAAAACTAAGAATAAAAATAAACCTATAATACTTCCTTTCATAACATCTAAAAATGTTACTTCTTTTAACTTTTTAAAGTAAATAATTAAAGATACAATAAAGGCTAATGAAAATCTCATAGCTATTATTTAATATGGTGTAAAATATCTAAGGGCTATATCTGTAGCAGCAAAACCAGTTACCCAAATAACTGCAACAATCAATAGCCCTATCCTAACTTTAAATTGCTTCATGATCTTCTTATCCCTTATTTCGATTTGTAAACTTGGATAAAAATTAAGGACTCCTATCTTTTATGGTACTATGGTACAATGTTTTATTACAAAACAGATACCTTCTGGAACAGATCAGGTCCTCATTCAATCTTTATATTGACGATTCTATTCTAATTTTAAACAATTACTTTATGGACATATTCAGAAGTCATAATATTTAAAATCCCCCCATATTTTAATCTGAACTCAAGTATACCTCCCACATTATAATTCTTTCTACTATCACTACCATCTAAAATCATATGATCAGAGCTCGCTCCTATTATTCTTAAATCTTGATCTATAGGAGTAAGAGAATCCAATTCTATATCTTGTCTACCTATTCCACATAATATTCTTTTTCTAATACCCTTATCTTCAAATGTTGGAGTATTACCAAAAGCATCCTTTCCTATTTTTCCTATAGGAGCAGATGGCTTATCTTTCACCTCTATAATTTCTGCTTCTAGAGTAAAAGCATCTAAATTAGCCCCTTCAATTTGTTTTCCATATGCTGTTTCTTTACCTAACAATAGTACTTCTCCCAATCGTAAATTATTTATACCTTTAGGTACATTATCCTCATTTACCAAATCTATAGAACTAGAATTACCACCAGATATAATCTGTAATTTTAGATTATATTTTGATTCAAGTATATTTTTATATCTTATTAATTTTTTTAAAATATCCCTACTTGGTATAACCCCTCCATAACAAGTTAGGTTTGTACCTATACCGATTATCTTTATTTTTTCAAAACCAATTATTTTTTCAACTGTTTTATATAATTCTTCCTCATAAAAATAGCCTTCTCTCAAATCTCCTAAGTCTATCATTAAGATAATTTTATGAGTCTTTTTAATTTTGGCAGCTGCTTTAGATAAAGCTTTTATGGTATCGATTTCCGAATTTAAAGATATATCCGAATATCTTACTACATCTCCTACTTCACTAATCATAGGTAGTCTTAACATTATTTTAGGTAGATTATATTTCTGTAACTTTTTCAGATTTTGAACCCTAGAGTCGGCTAAATAATTTACTCCACCTTTCACAAAACTATCAACGATATCCTCATGTGCACAAATCCCCTTTGTTACACCTGCAATTTCTATATCCTTTTTATTACATAAATTGACTAGAGTTTTAACATTATTTCTGACTTCTTTAGTATCAATGATTATCCTAGGATATCTCAAAATATCCCTCCTAGTTCTAAAGTATATTTCCTTTGTAATATATGTTTTTATATTAATATCATTTCTTAATTAAAGTTTAAAACCTAGGCTCAACTTCCTAAATTTCTATATATTCAAATCTATGACCAATCAACAATTTTATGAATTTGACTATTATTGGATTTTTAAGTTACAGTTTCTGGATCATCTTTAATCTTAGCTACAGTTATACCTCCTACTACACTTAAAATTATTGCAGCCAATGGCATAAGATAATTAAAGAAAGCCCACTTTCTATATTGTAATGTTGACACACCTAAAACTCCTGACATAAATACTCCACAGGTATTCCAAGGAATTAGGGCCGAAGTTAGAGTTCCTGATGATTCTAAAGCATTAGATAATGTCTTTGGATGTAAATCCATTTTTCTGTATGCATCTGCATACATCCTTCCAGGTACGACGATAGAAATATATTGTTCAGGCATAGTAACATTACTAAAGATACACGTTAAAACTGTCATAGTGATTAATCCTGTGGCACTTCTTACCTTACTTAGAATAGCATCGACTATAATTTGCAACTGGCCTGTTGCCTCCATAATTCCGCCAAACATCATTGCTATTATGGTCAACGAAACTGAATACATCATCCCCTCCAAGCCCCCCGCTGTCAAAAGTTCATCTATCATTTCTATATTCGTCTGACTCACATACCCGCCGTAACTAGAATCTAAGATACTACCTAAACTTGAACCTTGGAATATAAATCCACATATTACTCCTAATAATATTCCAATAGATATGCCAGGTATAGCTGGTACCTTAAAGGCAATAGTAAGTATTACTGCTAAGGGTGGAATTAGTAATAAAGGCGAAATATTAAAAGAGGAAGATAATCCATCTTTTATTATAACTGCAGAGGACATATCTGTAGCAGAACCTATATATTTCAAACCTATGACTAGATATAGTATCATAGTAATTACATAAACTATACTAGTACTGGAAAACATAAATTTAATATGAGTAAAAACATCTGTACCTGAAATTGCTGGTGCTAAATTTGTGGTATCAGATAATGGTGATAGTTTATCACCAAAATATACTCCTGAAATAATAGCACCCGCTGCGATAGGAGCCGGTATTCCAAGTCCTTTAGCAATTCCCATAAGTGCAGTCCCAACTGTTCCTGCTGCACCCCAACTTGTTCCAGTAGCGAGAGAAGTAACAGAACATATTATTAATGTAGCAAGTAAAAAAATATTTGGGCTTAATATTCCTAATCCGTAATAAATCATACTAGGAACTACCCCTGATTCCATCCAAACTCCAATGAGTATTCCAATTACAATAAGAATTACAACTGCTTGTAATGCCTGATAAATACCATCAAACATACCCTTTTCGATTTCCGACCAATTATACCCGAATCGTGTTGCCATAATAGAGGCAAATGCCGTACCGATTAACATTGGAACGTGTGGATCCGCTTCAAATTTAGCAATACTTATTGCCATAACAAATATTAAAAAACTAAAAGATAAAATTGCCTCATACAAATAAGGTTTTCTTTTTCCTTTCAATTCCATTTTTACACGTCCTTTTATAGTATATATTATGATTAAAACTTAAAAATATTTAAGTATGATGAAATTTACTCATTGTATTGTGAGTTTCATCTTTATAGTTTATATCTTTAAATTTTATTATTTGATCATTACCAACAAATATTTTAAGCATATTATATATTTTCCTATAGAATTTAGGAGTTTCATATACCTTCCTTTAACTTGATCTCCTTATTACTTACTTCTTGTCAAAATATTTTGATAATTCGTATTTTTATATTACATTTAATCTATCTCATGATCACCATATTTGTTTTTCGTGTAGTAATACATAGGAATTCCTATTAATGCTATACAAGCTCCGAGCATTGTTGTAGTTAACGAAGAAGTTATAGTTGAAAATAATAAATAGCCTCCGCCCAAGACTCCAAGAATTGGAACTATGGGGTATAACGGAACATGATATAAATTGTCATTTCTAGGCATCATCTTTCTTAGTTTAAATATACCAACTGTAGCCATCACAAAAAATATCCAAACCACAAATACTACTAAATTTGTAACAGACTCAAATGTTCCAGTTACAATATATACTGATGCTACAACGGTCATTGCTATAAGTGCATTAACGGGAGTATCATATTTAGGATTTACATGCCCTATAAAATCAGCAAATATAATTCTCTTTCTTTCACCCATGGCTAAATATGTTCTAGCACCATTTATAATCTGTGCATTTAAAGTTATTATACTTGATATAAGCATTCCTATAATTATAAATGTTGTTCCACCTTCACCAAATAACTTCTGTGAAGCATCTATCCCTATACTTTCGGAAGCTATAATCTGATCTACTGGTAGCATTCTAAATACCACATAATTAAATGTTATATAAACTCCCATTACAAATAAAATTGCCATTATTATTGATTTTGGAAGATTTTTTTCAGGTTCTATCATTTCAGAACCAAGATTACAGGTAGCAATCCATCCATCATATGACCATAGTACACCTAAGAGTGCTACACCATATCCCACGGATTGATTCCCACCAATAGCTGAGAAATTAACTGGTTCCGTACCACCCTTAGCTAATCCAAGTGCTATTATTAATGCGATAGGTATTAATTTTGCAAAAGTGCCTACCGTTTGTAATCTCATAGTACCCTTTGTTGATAACATTTGAGTAGCAGCCATAAACCATATTACGGCTAATGCTAAAACTTTTACTCCATTATTACCTAAACTAATAAAACGTGATGCAAATGTTGCAAAAGCAATTGCACTTGCTGCAGCCCCTCCTGGTCCAGAAACTAATACTTCAACCCAGCCATAAACAAATCCAGCAAGATCACCATATATTTCTGTAATATAGGTATATAATCCTCCTAATTTAGGAATATATGATGCTATTTCAGCAATTGTTAATGCACTAAAAAGCGATATTAGACCACCTAATGCCCAGAATACTAATGACATGCCTGTTGAATTAGTACTAGCTAATACTGAGGAAGGCTTTAAAAAAATTCCTGTACCAACCAAAAATGATACTCCATATGCAGTTCCTTCTAAAAGTGTTAAATTACGTCTTAGCTCCCCCTCAGATCCCGTATTCTGTTTTTGCATTTATACCCTCTCCTTTCTATAGTAATTTATAAGCCTTCATCATGATGAAGGCTTATAAATCTGAGATTATAAATACCTTAGTCATCTAACAAATTTATAATCGTTTTATAAAGTAATTTAGGTGCTACTTCAAAGGAGTACCTCTTTTCTAGTCTCTCTGTAAATTGATGAGCATCTTTCCCAAAGGCTCCTATATCCGCAACTGGTAAATTTAGCTTTTGCATATCTTCTAAAGGCAAATCATATTTATCCCCAAATCCAGGCATATTATCTTTTAAAACTGTTATAATTTTAGGATCTTTTGGTGCTGCGGCATAACTTAAATCAGATATAGCTGGAAAAAATTTTTTAGATACTAGTTTATAATCTGTTTCTATTGTATCTATAGCATCTTCTACTGCTTTTAATAATCTCTTTTCTTGTGGATTATCTCCTTCCACATAAATATGAGGATAATATGGTGGAGAAAAATATACTATTACTACGGGATCTCTATCAGACCAAAGATCATATACTGCTTCTACTAACTTAAGTGAAAACTCTCTTTCATCTATAAATTCATCTTTTAACATCTCTTGTGTAGTTTCTTCAACAATCTTATCTAGCTTATCTCCTAATTCTAATTTTACCTTTTCATATAATTCATCATATGTTAAAACCCTCGCTTCCCAAGGTAACTTCCTATATTCTCGATTTATTAATGCACAGAATCTTTCATACTGTGTATTAATATCATTTACAGTAGATTGAAAAGCTTCCATAGCTGCATTTTTCATTTTTCCTAGTACCTCATCTGGAGTACTACTATGTGTAGCATAGTTAAAAAACAATGTAGATGTATTTGCTGTTTGTACTGAATACTCTGGTTTTAAATCCCTCTGTTGTAACGTTAAGGGTGGTAGGGAAGCTTCTCCTCCTACTACATCACAAAAATCTACATTTAAGTTAATTCTATTAGTAATAGAAGATGCTATTTGATTTGGATCTAATCCATCAAAAGCTTCTCCTACATGAGTCTCTTTTCCAACTACATAAAATGAAGGCATTAATTTTCCTACTGTCCCTATATATACATATTTGTTTTCATCGCCGTCATATTCAGATGTCATATAATCTGTATCTAAAAGTGCTAAATATTCTAGTCCTTCTTCTTCTTGCATCCTAATTAATTCAGGTATTACAGATAACATACCTTTAGAATTAGATTCTTCATCACAGACTGCAGCAAATATTATATTGCCTTCAAAGTTTTCAATATCTTTTGATATTTCCTCCATTATTGTCATAATAATAGCATCTCCAGTTTTCATATCAAAAAGTCCACGGCCAAATAAATATTTTCCTGATTTTAGATCTCGACTTACTTCTCCTGGTAATCTATCTGCAATTTCTTTAAATTTTTCTGTTAGTTCATAGGGTTTATGGGCATAATCTTTTAAGCTTCCATAATCAGAAATTCCAACTGTATCGGTGTGTCCTATCATTATTACTGTCTTTTTACTATTGCCTTTCTGCCCATTTAATCTCGCTATAACTGATTTTCTACTTAGACTATCATTAGGAACATCCACAAATTTTAGATAATCGGGATTTTTTTTATAATAGTCCATTTCGGAAAATATATCGTATACCTTTTGTGTTGCATCTAGTTCACCTTCTGTTTCTACTACACTAAGCTGATTTGTTAATTCTAAGGTAATTTCCTTAATACGAGTTTTAATATTTTTATTCATAATTTCCCCCTTAGATTTAATTTCTTTTATATCTCCAGAGTATCTCTTAACAACTTTAAAGATGCTTCTGGGTATTCTTTTGCCATAACTCCTAAAGACGCCATAATATACTTTGTATCTATCAAAACCTTACTATTCTTTGCTGGCAACAAATAATTCCCATGCACATTACGAAATAATTCTTGTAACTTCTCAGGCATATTAGGTAGTTTAGTCAAAGGACCACCCGTCCCTATAATGTATTGTACTTTTGTTAAATCTTTCCCTTCTGCTATAGTTTGTTTTCCACCAGGCCCATAAATATCCCTTAATCTTCCTACATGTCTATATATAGCTTCTTTGGCAGAGTATAGGCTCAATAATTCAACATATCTTCTTTCTAAATTATTTCTAGGTATAGGTTGATAATTTTCATTAATATCTTGTAATTCATCTGATGAAATGTTTAGTTGATTAGAGATTTCATTTTTATCTGTTTTTTCTAATATATTCTCCAAATTAATATATACACCTAAGTCTCCTTCCACAGTCCTCTTAGCAAATGGTTCTGGACTTATTAAAATTCTTGCTATTTCGTCACTTCCATTAGTTACAGAATGAATATCTGTAGTAGCTCCACCTATATCTATAGTCATTAAATCACCTATTGCCTCATACAAAATCTTACTTCCATTCATTACAGCTCCTGGTGTCGGCATAATGGTTCCAGTTACCATAGATCTTATATCTTCCATTCCCTTAGCATGGATTATATGTTTTTCAAACACATCTTGTATTACCTCTCTAGTAGATTCAATATTTAGTTCATCAATTCTAGGGTATACATTATTCACTATAAATAATTCATAATCTGTTCCTGTGAAAATTTCTCTTACCTCATCTTGATTTTCAATGTTTCCAGCATATATTACAGGAATATTTAAATTCAATGATTTTATTAATTCACTATTATATATTCCAGTTTCTCTTTCTCCATAATCTACTCCACCAGCAATTAGAATTATATTAGGATTAATTTCTTTTATTTTATTTAAATCACTTTTTCTTAATTTTCCAGCTGTAACCTGTTTTATATTTGCCCCAGCTCCTAAAGCTGCTTCTCTAGCAGCTTTTACCGTCATATCATAGACCAACCCATGAACAGTCATACGTAAACCACCTGCAGCAGAGCTGGTAGCCATTAATTCATCATATTCGATAGATAAAACATTTAAGTTTTTTCTTAAATCTTCTATAGCCTTTTTCAGACCTACATTTACATCTCCTTCTAAAACTGTAGTAGCACTTTGGCCCTGGCCTATATATTTAGGATCTTTATCTATACTAAAACCATTTACTAATGTTGTCGTACTTCCTATTTCTGCAATTAAGAGACTAATTTTCATTCATATCCTCTTCTCTCTTTTGGACTAAAAAAGTTGCTACCTGAGCACCATTGCTTCCCCTTCCAAATCCTACATCCATTCCATTTTTTACAGCTAATTCATTTGAAACCTGTGTACCACCTGCTACTAGTATAATATTATTTCTTATACCTTTTTCGATACATAGATCATTTATCTTTTTCATATTTCTATAATGAATATCATCATGAGATATTATAGTAGATGCTAATATAGCATCAGCATCTAGTTCAACAGCTGCATCAACTAGCTTTTCTACAGGTATTGAAGTTCCTAGTATATGACTTTCTATCCCATATCCCTCGATCCCACCATGTTTAATATCTATAATCTCTCTTAAACCTACTGAATGTTCGTCTTCACCTACTGTTCCTGCCACTATTTTCATAGGATTCTTATCTATTGCTTCCCTTAATTTATCTTCAGACATAATATCAGGCTCTTCGGGTATAACTAATTTGTCTAAATCAATAGAGAAATCTACTCTACCTTTTAATTCTATTCTAGTTCCTTCTGCTTCTTGCATTATTTCCTTGTGAATAACTTCTACATCTTTTAATCCCATATTTTTGCCTATTTCTATAGCTGCAAATTCAGCCATCCTACTTTCAGTAGGTAGAAATAATGTAATTAAAATAATTCCGTCTCCAAGCCATTCCATTTCCGGTTTTATTTTATTACTCGTTCTCAACTCTTCAGTCTCTTCTAGTCTTATATGCACATTATCTGTTTCATCTAATTCATCGATAAAGATTATTTTTTCTGGATTTTCAAATGTTCCACCACCAATTAATGCTGAAGGATTGTCAATTAAGGATGTATTATATTGCTTAATATTATTATATCCAAAGTGTGCAGTTACGGGGGCCATATAATCTTTGTCTCTTTCATATATCGTATCTACACCCACACCACCATCTATATTCCTAATAATACCATCTTCATTTCTTTCCGGATAATTACCAGAGTCTACGAAAAATCCTTGTTCCACTGCATTAAAATATCCACCTACTTCTATAATTTCTTCCATAAATAGAATTGCTCTTTCTTTTAATTCCCTTACCTTGTCTCCTAACTCACTATTATCTCTTTTGATTTCAAGTATTGAATTCAAACCATCCATACCATTAAATGCTTGTTTTGCAGTATCTACAGCTTCTACATTATATATATGCCATGGGACATTTCTACCTTCATCAGGTGTTATAGTAGATTGAATATCTGCACTTGTAAGTTGTGAAATAAGTAAATTTAATACATGAGTTACTGTAGCTTCTCTTGCAGATGACTCCATATATTTAGTATTCATTTGTGCTCTCATTTTATAATCTTTAAATAATTCTCTCAGTGCAACAGCGTAAGGCAAATCTAATCTCATACATGGTGCTGGAGGGGCTGTAGGTGGTACAGTAGAAAGACATATATCTTCTTTTTCCATCCCTACTTTAACTGAAAACATAGTATTTATAGCATGTTGCACCATTAATTCAGGCATTACTTTCCATGCTTCCCTAGCCGTGGCATTTGCATTATGTGCTCCATCTATTTGTGCTATACCAGCCCAAGCCATAACAGATTTAGCTTCTGCCGCATCTACAAATGATCTTAGCATATTGATATTTCTGTACAACACATTATATTGTGGATCTTGATGGGCTCCATTTACCCCTTCTTCTGCAAACATTACAGCTATTTCCGGACCTGCCACTCCTGAAACATATGAATGATAATTTAATGGCCTACCTACTTCATCTTCGATAAAATCTAAAGCTTTCCTCTGTGCTCTAATTTGCTTTCTGGTTATAGGTATTCCACCTACTCCTTGGGGAGTACCTTCTATTAGACTATCAAAATGTGATTGTCCTGCTGTTCTTATAACCATCATATGATCTGCCCCATGCCAAGCAGCCATCCTCATTCTTCTTAAATCATCTTCAAATCTTCCTGATGCTATTTCTGTTGTAATAACTGATGCAGGTTGAGGATCTATCTTATTAAATGACTTAGCTGCAGGTAGCGGCTGACTTTCTTCTAAAGAATCAGATGTATCATAGTATTCAAAAGGACCTATTTGTCTATTTTTACCTACACCTTCTCTCCAATGCCATCCTCTCCTTCTAGGTCTATAATTTTCTATATCTTTTAGTATATATTCTATATTTAATTTTTCATTAGGTTTTAACAGCATTAATTATCACCTCCACTAAATAAATTATCAACCTTATCCCACATATTGCCATTCACTAATTCTAATCCTGCATCTCTAACCTCTATATTTTCAGTATTTGCCAATTTATACACTATGTTTCCTGCACCTTTTCCTATTAATCCTTTATCTAATATTCCGTCTACTATCATTTTAGATTCCGTACTAGAAAATCCCATCCTCAACAGTACTGATCTTTCTATAGATGGTGAAGTATGTTTCTCTGCCAAATCTATTAAAGGATCTACTACCTTTTCTGCTAATTCCCAAAACTTCTTATCTAAGTCTTTTTCAGACATATCAGCTAAGTGTTTTCGTCTTTCTTGAAAATCATCAGATCTTGTCAATCTTCATCCTCCTATTCATATTCTATTTCTAATTCTGTAAGTATATTTTTTATAAATTCTGGATCACCTTTAGTATCTTCAATTAAAAATTCTAAATCTTCTTTAGATATTTTAGTGATATCATTGTTTTTTATGGCATTTCTAATATAAGACTTTCTTACTTTATCTAGATTCATCTCATCTACATCTAAATAGCTAGGGTTCTCTGGTAAGATTATATTTTCTCCAGGAGCTTCTTCTTTTGGATCTCCTATAGATATTTCTATTCCATTTTCCTCAGCAAATGTTAATTGAGGTAGTATATGTTTTCCAGCACCTGTATATTCTGTTTCCTGTACTACTATTATTTCATCTTTATCCATTTCTTGAGAAAGTTTAAAAGCTGCTGCTAATGAGGTATTACCTGCTGGTCCTCTCTCTAATCCTTCTATTTGTGCTAATAATTCCGTCATATAAAATACAGAACCTTGACTTACGGTTACATATCTATCCATATATCTTAAAGGTCTAGCTGCAGATCTAGGTACATCAGATCTATCTGGCCATGTAGCAAATGGAACACCAAATCCTGTATGTCCTGTAGTAAATGACTTTTTATTAAATTGTTTATCGCTAGCCATATGTAGCCCATGTAAGCTTACACTAGCACCTATTACTTTTGTTTCTTTGGCTCCTACTTTTAATAATCCTCTAGCTGTTCCCGTAAGATTTCCCCCACCTGCATTAGTTGCTACTACCACTTCTGGATTTTTTCCTTCTCTTTCCTTTATCTCCTTAGATAATTCATAACCTAAGGTTTCTACTCCCGCTATACCAAAAGTTGTATATAAAGATGCATTAAAATATCCTGTTTCTTCTAATAACAATAAGAACTTATAAAATAATTCTGGTCCTACTGTTAACTGTAGAACTTCTGCACCATAAGCTTCACAAGCCCTAGCCTTTTCGATAATTTCCGGCTGCCCTATTCCTTCTGAATCATAACATTCCTGCACTACAATACATTTTAACCCTTGTTTAACAGCTTGAGATGCTACTGCTGCTCCATAATTTCCTGATGTTGCAGCTATTACTCCTTTATATCCTAATTTTTTAGCATGGTAACAGGCCGTAGCTGCTCTTCTATCTTTAAAACTTCCTGATGGGTTTCCTGCTTCATCTTTAAGAAATATTCTTGCACCTTTACCTTCTTCTGCATAAATTCTTGCTAATTTAGTTAAGTTTTTCAATTCATATAGTGGTGTATTTCCTACTCCAGTACTATCTTGGATATCTTCTATTTCTTCTAATGTATATCCTGTTTTCTCCATCATTTTTTCATAATCAAAACCTATACCCTCAGATTCAAATAAATCATAATCTATTCCAATAGCCTCTTTCATAATTTCTGACCTTCTTGCCATTATATTGTCATAATCATTTCTATTATTCAATCTATTCACCAACTTTCTCCAATAATTCTCTTGCCTGTCTACCAATATATAATAATTCAGGAATTAATTTTCCATAGTCATGATCCCAATATGGATTCACTTCTAATAAATTCCCTTTTACTTTTCTACCAATATAGGTTTCAACCTCTACCTCATCTCCTATATTTGCTTCTTCATCCAATAAAAATCCTTTATCCCACATTTCAAGAGGAACACTTTTTGTATCTTCAGGTAAATTATCAGATCTTTCCTCTACTGTTAGCACAATATCATGAATTCTTACCCAGTCACCACGTTTTGCTTTCATTTACATCACTACCTTTCTATAAGTTTTCTCATATCCCCCATTATTGCCCTAGGCACTGGCAAATCTATCATAGTTTTTAAACCAGGATGAGCATTAATTACATGAGGAATCATATTTACTGCCATGGCTATAGTACCCACTCCCCCAGGTACTTCAGGTGTTATACTCATACTTATATCAGGATTACCTTTAATCCTTATATAATCTCCTGTTTTCCCCCCCTCTAATTGAGGTTCCACTTGTTGCGGATGTAACATTTTGATTTTTAAATTTTTATTTACATAGCCATATCCTTTCATATTACAACCTGCAACATTTCCTTCTTTTACTTCTGCATTAGGTGCTTTTCTGTATACTGAGGAAACTATAGGTTCTCTAGACAATGCAATTTCATCATCTAATTTCCATCCTAAAGCATCAGCTATCATATTTATAGATTCCGGAAAACCTACATGGCCATCTAACCTATTATCTTCTACTCTTTTATTGAACTCATCTACTGTTATGCCTACTCCCTGACCACTCATTACTGCAGGTCCAAAAGGAGATAGATTATTTATTCTCTTGGCTTCTATACTTTCTACATCTATCGAGGCTCCTGTTAATGCAATTACTAATAAGTCCATAATTAATCCAGGGTTTATACCTGTTCCTAATATAGTGACATCGTTTTCCCTAGCTATATTATCTAATTCCTTTGATAATTCAGGTTCCTGCGCCTTAGGATATGCCATTTCCTCTGCTGTAGATATAACATTTATCTTTTGTTCTAAACAATATCTAACTTTATCAAAAGAATCTTTGACGAAAGAATCTGTACATATAATTACTAAATCTGCAACTCCTTCTATTATTACGTCCTCAAAAGAACCAGCTATTATATCTTTTTTGTTCCCTCTTTCTATTCCTGTTAATTCATACATACTTTTACCTATTTTAGGCCCTCTTACTACAGCCCCTGATATTTCCACCCCCTTTTTATCTAGTAACATTTCTGCAATACCTTTTCCCATTGATCCTAAGCCCCAAATTACAACTTTAATTTTTTCTGATTTCATATACTTACCTCCAAATTTTATTCTATGATATATTAATGCAATATCTATACCATATAAGTATAAACATCCTTATTTAAGGCTATAATATATTGAATAGTGGATGAAAAAATATTTTTTACTTTCGATAAATCTCTATTTATAGCCCTTAAAAGTAATATCTTCCGTAATTTATTTTATATTATTTTTACAATTATATTTACAATTATATTTTATAAAACAACTCTTTTCTCCTTTAAGTACTTAAATAGTGCAAAACGATTTGCAGTGAATTGCAAATCGTTTTGCACTATTTATATCCTTTTATCTTATGCTGGAGAGTTTGTCTTTTAATACCTAGCTGTTTAGCAGTTTGTGTTATATTCCCTTCTTGTTCTTGTAAAGTGTTAAATATAAGCTCTTTCTCTATAGATTTTAAAATTTGTGGTAACGACTTTTTTTCTAATTTATGTATTAAATTATTAGTTTTATTATTAAAGTTCGCAAATTGATTTGATAAAAAGTCCTTTTCTTCTAAAATTTTATCATCATAGTTTATCATATTCATAGCACTTTCTATAACATTTTCTAATTCTCTTACATTTCCTGGCCAAGTATAATTGTAAAACCTGTCTAATACTTTATCACTTATGTCCTGGACATTTTTATCTAATATGTCATTATATTTATTTATAAAATGTTTGTATAAAAGAGGTATATCATCTAATCTAGCATTTAGAGGGGGGATTGATATATTAACAACACCTAATCTATAATACAGATCCCGTCTTAAGCTTCCCTCTTCCATCGCTGTTATTGGATCTTCATTAGTAGTAGCTATCACTCTAACTTCTATTGGTATATCTGTGGTTCCACCTATTCTTCTAACATATCCTTCTTGTAAAACTCTTAATAATTTTGCCTTTAGATTTATAGGCATAGAATTAATTTCATCTAATAGTAATGTTCCACCTTTAGCCTGCTCGAATATACCTTTTCTCTCTACCGCATCTGTAAACCCACCCTTATCCGTACCAAATAATATTCCTTCTAGCAAAGATTCTGGTATTGCAGCACAATTTTGTGCAATGAAAGGGTAATCCTTTCTTATTCCTTCGTTGTGAATACTTTGTGCAAACATTTCTTTTCCAGTTCCAGTCTCTCCATAAATTAAAACATTTGAAGAAGTAGTACTTGCCATTCTTACAATACTTTTACAACGATTTAATTTTTCACTATTCCCAATTATATTATCGATATAATATTTTCTTTCATTTATATCTTTGGATGGTTTTTTGTTTTTGGATACAGTTAGTTCATTTTGTAATTCAATTATTTGATCAGATAGTTCTTTTAAATTAGTTAAATTATTTGCAATTTCTAGAGCCCCTACTATATCTTTTTTTATATACAAGGGTATAGTAGATCCAATAGTAGTAATACTTTTTCCTTTAAAATTATTATAAGTTTGGATATTATCTATTATAAATTGCCCATTTTTTGTTGCCTTAAATAATGTAGAACTTTCCTGATCCAAATCTGGAAATAATTCAAATATATTTTTTCCAATTACCTGTTTTATTTCCAATCCTTCTAAATCTGCCATAGCTTGATTGTATTTTAAAGTTTTACCTTCCTTATTAATAATATGGATTCCAATGTTTGCATGCTCCAAAATTTCTTTCAGTATATTTTCATATAATTTTTTTCGATTCATCCTATCCAGCTCCTATTCTACGCATTTAATAGATTCAATCTTTATCTTTAATAATAGATAGTGTCTAGATTTTTGGAATTCTATACATAATTTACCTTATGATTACATATCTTACCTTTCAAATATATTCTAGGTACTCTCCGACCAATTATAGAAATTACTTCGTAATGAGAAGTTCCTAATAATTTAGAAATTTCTTCTACTCTTGGATATTTATTATTTTCATATCCAAATAAAACAACTTCATCCAGCCTATTAGTATCTTGTATATTTGTAACATCAACCATTAACTGATCCATACATATACTTCCTACAATAGGGGCCTTCTCTCCATTAATAAATACTTCTCCTTTCCCACTTAACACCCTATAATACCCATCAGCATAACCTATAGGTAAAGTAGCAATCCGTGATTCTTTATCAGTTATAAAAGTTCTATTATATCCTATAGATGCATTCTTTGGTAGAGTTTTTAGAAAAGATATATTAGTTTTTAATGTCATAGCAGGTTTTAGAGATATATCAGCCTTATTTACATAATCAGAGGGATAATATCCATATAAGATTATTCCTGGTCTAACCATGTCTAAATTATATTCTGGGTGATCTATTATTCCAGCAGAATTTGATATATGTTTAATGGGTATTTCATTATTATTATTATTTAACTTTTTAATAAACCAATTAAATCTATCATATTGTTTTTTAACAAAAGACTTATTTGATTCGTCAGCAGCAGCAAAATGAGAATATATTCCTTCAATTTCTAAATAATTTAGCCTACTTATTTTTATTACTTTTTCAATTTCTTTTTGATTAGGCAGGAACCCAATCCTCCCCATACCCGTGTCTACTTTTAGATGCACTCTAACCTTTTTGTCCATCTTTTCAGCCTTATTTGATAAAGCTAAAGCATCTTCATAATTATATATAGTTAAAGTTAGATTGTTTTCAATAACCTTTTTATATTTATCTTCCGGTACATAATTAAAAATCAAAATTGGTGCCTTAATATCAGATTTCCTTAATTCCATCGCCTCCTGATACAGTGAGACTCCAAGTCTATCTGCTCCATTTTCTAAAAACACTTTAGATGTGTCAATAGCTCCATGACCATAACCATTTGCCTTTACCACAGCCATAATTTTAGTACCTTCATTGATCAAATTATTAATCTGTTCAATATTAAAGGCCAAGTTGTCTAGATCTATTTCGACTCTCGTTCCTTTATGTTTATTAAATTCCAAAAATATGCCTCCTCCTTACAAATTTATCTCTTTCAATAACATGACAAAAAATAAATTTTCATATATTTATTCAGCTAATATTTTCTTTAATTCATTCATAAAAGAATTAACATCTTTAAATTGTCTATATACAGATGCAAATCTTACATATGCCACCTCATCTATATCCTTTAATTTATTCATAATCATTTCCCCTATTTCTATAGAAGTAATTTCTCTTTCTAAAGAATTCGAAATTTTATTTTCAATATTA
>Ga0079226_10001661_pt1 | contig 17109 bp, 15 predicted proteins | sample Poulit2014_FD_76345 | JGI IMG/M metagenome (GOLD analysis project Ga0079226, IMG submission 76345) | Agricultural soil microbial communities from Georgia to study Nitrogen management - Poultry litter 2014 | ecosystem: Environmental > Terrestrial > Soil > Agricultural land | place: USA: Georgia...
AAAAGAAAATACCTAGCTTAGAAACAGGCATCATTGCTTTTTTTAGTTAACTCTTCAAAATATAGCTGACTATCTAAAGGTAGATCGACCCCTTTGTCCAACCAAGAAGACAAATATGTGGCATTAATGATTGACAAAGATTTGATACCTTCTGTAGCTGATGCTAGCAACGGCTCATCAAAAAGAATCGCTTGAACAAAATTTTCAAGAACTTTTTGATGTTGCTGATCTTTTTCATTAATAAGATCTATTGGTACTTCTTCATAACTGGGTGTATCTTTTGAATGAGGCCAGAAAGTCTCATCTTGTATCATTTTCCAGAGATGCAATTGCTCGTTTTCGATGACAAGTTTCCCTGTTGAACCAACGATTTCGAAACGATTGGTTCCCATAGCTTCTGTTGTTGCTGCTGTGAAAAAACCTGTTGCACCATTCTTGTATTCTGCATAAATCGTGCCTTCTGTTTCTACTTCTATGTTTCGCAACTTATTAGGATAAATGTGTCCATAAATTCGTTGTGGCATACCACAAATCCATTGCCAAAGATCTAGTTGGTGAACAGCCTGATTTAACAACACACCACCGCCGTCTTCTTTCCAAGACCCACGCCAGGAAACCGCATCATAATATTCTTGCGATCGGTACCAATTTGTGCTAATCCAATTGCTTCGTCGAATTTCTCCAAGTGCTCCTTGGTCCACTAGTTCTTTTGCTTTTATATAAATTGGTTGTGTGCGTTGGTTAAATACAATAGCACAAGATAATGCTGGATGTTCTTTGATTTTTTCATCTAATGTCACTACATTTTTTGTATAAACACCGATTGGCTTTTCACACAAAAAGTGTTTATTGGCATTAATCGCTTCTTGTGCAAGTTGAGGATGCGAATAATGTGGCGTGGTAATCAAAACGGCATCGACTGTGGGATCGAGAAATAGTTTTTCCTCCTCTTCATAATAACGAAGACTTTCTCCATGCTTTTTTCTCATTTTTTCTAATTTTTGCGAGGTACTACTACAAATAGCCACCAACTGTGCTTGTTCGATTTTTTGTTGTACTAATATTTCTGCATATTTTTGTCCCATCGTTCCAAGTCCAATAATGCCCAGTCTTACTTTGTTCATAGCAATCTTTCCTTTCTTGTCCTTATTATACTTTGGTCTAAGTAGGAAACTTTCTTGCTTCACTCATTAAAATCTGCTAGTGTGAATTTATCAATTCTCTGGAAAGGATTTCCAAAAATGCCAACTTATCCTCTCGATCGGATCCATATCGACCATGTTTTTAGAAACCATCCTTATAAAATGCGTGAAGCACACCAACATGCTCGCTATGAAATCTATTATTTAGCAGATATCAAAGGAAGCGGGCGGGTGACAATTGCTGATCAAACGTACCCACTTACAAAAAATTGTCTGGTCTTAATTGATCAACACACACCTCATCGAAATGATTTGAGCCAAGCTGATTTTCATGAACGCTATCTCTTAGAATTGGATCCTACTATTTTTGATACGGATAGTGATAAATTGGTCCATGTACCAATTAGTCTATTTTTTCAACAAAATACCGGTGTGTACCAACTCGATCCGAGTACCTTACGACAAATAAAACAAGTCCTCCTTTCTATCTATGATGAATCTTTATTCAATGAAATTTATTTTGAAGATTTAGTACGTTTACGGGTATTGGAAATCGTCTTACTATTAAATCGTTTCTTTGAAAATCAAACCTTAACCAGTGGGAAATTTTCAGTGGCACAAAAACAAACGATTGAGCCTGTCGTAAAATATATTAATGAACATTTTAGTGAAGATCTTTCTTTGACACAGTTAGCGGAACAATTTTATTTAAGCAAAGCCTATTTAGCTAGAGCTTTTAAAGGAGGGACGGGTAAAACCCTACATGCCTACTTAAACGATTGTCGTTTGAAGCATGCTCAACGGCTTCTACTTCTTTACCCTAGTTATTCCATCGATGAAGTGGCTGAACTTTGTGGTTTCAATAGTACGTCTTATTTTACCAAGCAATTTCGCTTGCACACCAGTCTGACACCTAGTCAGTTTCGCAAAGCTTATTGATTTAAAAGTATGCATGTCCATTCATATTTTAGTTCCTTTGTTACAATTCACAGCTAAATTTGTCGAAAAATGCTGCACTAGGCCAATGAGTGAAATTATGCTTTTAAGAAATCAAAGAATGCAATTTTTTTAATGGCCCTATAAACTTAGGTTAAATCTAGCCTAATGTAGAGATAAACTCATGTTGTCGCCGTGTTAAGAATTCAATGTGAATGACTCTCAGTGACCACTTTAATGATTACTGAGAGTTTGAAGCTTGAAAGCCGTGAGTAGGCTCACGGTGGTTCCCGGCTGACTTTAAGCAAGCCTATCTCGTAGTGGCGCGACTGATTGAACCAGGAATTGTAACATTTCTTTATCTATGCCAGCAAATCTTTTGCATTGCCAGAAAATATACTTCTTTAACGGATTAAAAAAGTAAGCAGTTGTGTAAACTACTTACTTTTTTATTTATAGATCAATCAAATCAGAGATAGTGACAGTTTGTCCGGAAGCAATCGAATGGTTGGCAGCAATTCCTGTCATAATCGACATTACACCGTCAACGTGAGAAGCTGCGCGCTGAAATTCGTCTTCTACTGGAACTCCAAATAAATCATTTAACAAAACAGGATCTCCTCCACCATGGCCGCCTTCTGACTCTTCTATAGCGACTTCATAAGGTTTACCAAACATTGGAAAAACAGTAATGGTCTTACCTGTCAATGCCCCCTCATCGCCACGATCACCACCTGCATTAATATAGGATTGTTCGATTACTTTCATTTCGATACGACCTTTACTGCCGTTAATCACCACATTAAATCCTTCCCAAGGCATATAGGCATTCAATGAATAGGTCATAATAGCTCCATTATGGTAATGAACGAGTGCGCCCATCGTATCTTCTATGGAGATTTCATCGGAAAAGACATTGCGATCACGAATATAGCCACTGTCTGCTTCAGCATCTAAGTATAAAGCTTTTAATTTCTCATTTTCTTCTAGATCAATGGCAAAAGGATCATTTTCTATATTCGGATCTCCATGATAACGATAGCTGAAATGATCGACGCCACGTTTTTCTGCATTTTTCATCCCATAAAAATTTAAATCTCCTAATGCCGTTACTGTTTCCGGATACGTATGCAACCAAAAATTCACCAAATCAAAGTGATGGGTCGACTTATGCACCAAAAGCCCGCCACTATTTTGCTTATTTCTGTGCCAGCGACGGAAATAATCTGCACCATGTTGGGTATTTAATAGCCATTCAAAGTGTACTGAAAAGACATCACCCACCACACCGTCACGGATTAATTCACGCATTTTGGTATTATGTGGGGCATAACGATAGTTAAAGGTGACTCGCAAATTCCGTCCTGTCCTTTTTTGACAATCAATGATGGCTTGGGCTTTTTTCTCATCAATTGTCATCGGTTTTTCAGTGATCACATCGTAGCCTTTTTCCATCGCACGGATGATGTATTGATGATGAATACGATCCACCGTTGTCACAATGACAACATCAGGTTTCGTTTCATCAAGCATTTTGTCAAAGTCAGTATAAAAATAAGTAGGAACTTTAACATGGCCATATTGTTCTGAAATCACTTGATTGGCATAATCCATTCGAGTTTGTGAGATATCACAAAACCCCACCAATTCACTGGTCTCTTTATAAGTACTGGCAATTGCTTCATAATAAAACCCAGCTCTGCCACCAGTACCTACTTGTGCATATTTCTTTTTCATCGTTTCTTTTCTTCCTTTCCAAAGGGTATTTTCTATAGCATAACAGCTAGATTTAGAAAAGAAAGGGGTTTTATGAGAGTCGAAACTATAGCGTTACAACTCAAACTTTTTTGTAACTATAGTGACCTTACCGCTCCTGTGTATTTAACCAGCGGGCCGAATCTAACATGGCTTCCAATTGATCAGCTGCTCCAAAATGTTCAATTGTGAGCCAGTCAGTATAACCAATAGAATCTAATTTTTTCAACAACTTTTCCATTTGGATGACCCCAGCACCGACTGAAGTAGCATACATCATTTTGCCATCTAACGTTTTTTTGCTATCAGCCTGTGCCATTTTTATTAACGCGCGATCTTTGGCATGAAAATGAATGATTTTTTCTTGTAAGGCATCAAAGGCAGCTAGTTCATCCTCTCCGCTAAAAAGAAAATTTCCACTATCAAAGGTGTAATACAGATTTTTGATTCGATCACCAAACCACCGCATGCATTTAGAATCCATAACAACACTGGTCGCTGAGTCATAATCTTCTATTGAGACCTTGATCCCTTTTTTGTCGGCATAGTCAACCAATTCATTTAAAGCTACTTCACAGTTTTCACGAGCTTTTTCTAAAGAAATCTGTTCACTAAAAAAACCAGGAACAGGCATGATTTTTTTTACGCCGAGTTGCTCTGCTACATCGACTAACTGAAGATCGGCCTGGCCTGTTTTTTCAAAATGATACGTTCCACAAATTGAGCTAATTTGCATATCTGTTGCTTTTAATTCCTCTTTCAACTGAGAAACATCGGTGATATCAACAATATCCATTTCTAAACCCGTGATTCCAGCTTCATGGATTAGGGTCAGTATTTCTTGACGCGATTTTCCTGTCTGTTGACAAGCTTCATTGACATGGGCATTAAAAACTGCTAATTTCATTTCTTCTCCCTCTTTCATTTTTATTGATTAGTGGCTAGTATTTCTGAAAGAAACGTTAACGCCAGTCCTTGGCCCCAGCCTTGTAACCAATCTTTAGAAATTTCACGGTACCCTTGTCGATCACGCATGATGGCAGTCCCAGCTGAAACATTTAAGACCCGACCATCGTTTGTAATATTGTCTAAAATACCCGTCAATGCTTTTTGAACGTATTTTTGATGCAAAGGATTATTATTTACCACCATGGCAGCGGCGATTCCACAACTAGCCGAGATTTCCTCATAGGAATCCGGATCATCTAAAATCGTGTGCCACAGCCCTCTATCTGTTTGTAAAAACTTCAAAGCTGCCAATTGTTCCGAAAGGGATCCTTGGACATCCATGAATGGTGGATATAAATATGCCTGTGGTAAATGAGCGCCCACTTCCGCCATTGTATAAGCGGCCCAAGCATTGGCTCTTGCCCAATAAAAACCAGATAAATGATCCTCTGTCAAATGGGCGTAGCCATGATAAAATAGACCACTTTTCCGATCTTGCAAATAATGAATATGCCAATAATATTGATTCAGAGCATCATTGATCAAGGATTCATTTTCAGTAAACACGCCCACCCGTAACATAAAAAAAGCAGCCATAAATAAGGTGTCCGCCCAAGCTTGCTCAGGAAAATCATCAGCCGCAGAAACGGTGTGTTGTAAGACGCCTTTTCCAAAGCGTGGTGCGTCCTCTTGCAAATAATGAATCTGTTTTTCGATCAATTGCCAATAGTTCTCATCATTGGTCTCTTGGTATAACGTCAATAAACAATGCCCCATCGCACAACGATTGACCGTAATTGTCTCAGGTACACCCAACTCGATCCATTCATCGATTCGAGCTCGTAAACTTTCCAAATAGGCCGGGTTGCCCGTTTCTTTATACGCACGACAAATACCATAATAGGCAACACCTGTACTCCAATCCCAGGTTAAATCCATTTGCATCGTTTTCTCAACGATTGCATCTAACAAAGGTTCAATTGTTTGTTTTTCCGCCTTTACCTTCATTTTCTACTCCTTCACTTATTTTTCTCAAATTACGTTAAATTCTTTTAAGGCATGATAAATGCCATTTGTTTCATTATCAAAGGTTACAAAATCTGCTGCTGCTTTTACTTCCGCTGTTGCATTGCCCATTGCAATTTTATGTTTCACCACTTCAAACATACTTAAATCATTGTTTCCATCACCAAAAGCAAAAGTTTGCTCCGAATCAGATAAACCCAATTTTTCGATCACTTCTAAAATACCTCTTTTTTTCGATCGATGTTGGTTAACAATCGCTAGAGAGTAAGGACTGTCGCGATAAAAAGTCAGCTGATTCCCAAATCTTTCTCTCAACACCAAATCATCTTCTAATCGTTCAGTAAATAGATACAGCATATAGGTTGTTTCATGCTGAGAAAAAGTTGGATCAATTTTAGGAAAAGGCGCATTATCCAGCTGATATAATTTTTTAGCCGTTTGATTTCCAAAATTGATAACGTAAGTGTTTGGCGTGTAGCAAGATACTGGTGCGCCCAAACTTAATCCAACTGTCAAAACGTCTCTTACAAGATCTCGATCAATTGAATGAGCAGAGGCAACTTTACCATCAATTACCACATATTGGCCATTTAAACTAATATAAGAGTTAATAGATGTTTCTTGCATGATTTTTTCTATTTCAAATGGCGCCCTGCCGCTTGCAATCACGCTCAAATAATTATTTTTCTCTAATTGTTCAAGAACTCTTTTGTTATCCAAACTGATTTGAGATTGGTTATTTAATAATGTCCCATCTAAATCAAAAAAACATACCCCTTGATAGTTAGTCACTCAATCGCCTCCATTTTTATTTCTTAGCTCTAGTGTATCAAAATAAACGATTTCAGTATAGGAGAGATCGACATTTTGGGACATTTCATTGACTGCTTGGCCAAGTCATTTTTTCTTCTTTATTAAAAAAATCGCTACTGGTGAAAAATTCCACTCGTAGCGATTTTTTTATTTTTTATTCAACAACGAGTAAGCTCGTTGAATTTCCGTCTTTATAAGCTTGCAAACGTTCTTCTGTCACATCTTTAAAGCCAGCATCTTCATATTTCTTCGTGTATTCTTCATACAATTTATCAAAATCAGCGGGTTTAGCCATTACTAATTTATCACGTAGCTCTTTATAAGTTTCTGTCAATGTTCCAGCATTTTCTGTTTCTGCTTCGATCGGAACAGTGAAAGCTGGGAAGTTAACAGCATATCCTTCTTTAGCCAATTCTTCTTTACGATTCGTATTTGCTAAAATTTCATCGTTAAAGCTTTGTGGTAATCCTTTTGGCGCAATAGCATCGATTTGATCTTCTAACTCACCAACTACTCGCGAAGCTGTTACAGCACACCAATAGTCAGTATTATTATTATACCCTTGTTTCTTATCACCATCATAGTCTACATCACTTTCTGGTAACCCAGTTTCTTCATTGATGGTATAGTTTTCGCCTTCAACGCCCCATTGCATGGTCTTCAAGTTTTCTTCATCAGCCATCCAATCTAAATATTTCCAAGCGGCTTGAACTTCTTCATCAGAAGCTGTAGAAGCAAAGCCAACAATCATTCCATAAGGGTTATCAGCCATGTAAGTAGCCGATGTTTCAGCCTTTTCATCATTTTCTGCTGGTGGCACGATACCTAGTTCAGCGTCAGGATTGTTTTCATAAAAAGTCTTCAACCAATCCATGGTATTTGAAATATAGCCGCCAAAAACAAAAGATTCGCCATTAGCAAATTTAGCTTGTGCAGAAGCTTCATCTGTCAAATAATATTCTGGATCCAATAGACCTAAATCATATTTTTCATTTTCACGTTTCAATAATTCTTCTGATGGTTCAAATCCTAGGGCAGGAATCACTGCAGAAACGTAAGACGCCCAATTTTCTTCATCGATTGGATGATCCATAAAGATCCAAGGAATATCAGCGCCTTGTCCAGGAATCATTTGGCCACCTGCAGGATGTTCTGCCAAACCTTTATCTTGGATTTTGATCATAGCATCTTTCCAACCTTCATAATCGTTGGGATACTCATCGACGCCAACTTCTTCTAACCAATCTTTACGATAGAATTGTTGGAAATTAAAGCCATTGGACCAATTTGGACGATTCCCTAAGACAAAATAAGTCTCATCGTTCATCTTCGTATAATCCATTTGTCCTTCTGCTTCCATTTGGGCATAATAGTTTGGTGCCGCTTCTTTAAAGTCATCCATATCAAAGGTTGCTAAATACCCTTCATTAGCCCATTGTGAAACTTTTGGATAATCATATTCCATTAAAATCGTTGGTAAATCTTTTGAAGAAGCTAAAAGTGAATAATCTGTCATCACGTCTTGTCGATTGATTGCCACATATTCGACAGTGATATCATTAGGATCTCCAAAGTTTTCTTGTACGTATTTCGTCCAATAGTTGTCGGTAACATTAGGAACGCCTTCCACTCCACGGTCATAAACAGGAACCTTTAGTGTGACTTTATCTCCAGATTTTCCAGATTCTTTTTTTCCACCACCACTATCACTTGTACCATCACCACTACCACATGCAGCAAGTGTTGCGACAAGAGCAGTACTTAATAAAGCAGTCGATAATACCTTTTGCCATTTCTTCTTCATGATCAAATTTCCTCCTAGTTTAGCCATCTCTTGATAGCTTTTTTTATTTATACCCAGTTATTCTGGTTTATTACCCTTTGACAGCCCCAATCATCGCTCCTTTAACAAAATACTTTTGTAAAAACGGATAAACGATAATAATCGGGATCGTTACAAACATGACAGCTGCTGCTTGTAGTACTTCAGGTGTACTTTGAACGGCTGCTGCTTCAGATAAGGTCGTGGTTTGTGCTTCAGTTGCTGAAGCTACCATTTGGTACAATTTGTATTGCACCATTTTTAAATTTTCAGCTCGAATAAAGTACATATTATCAGCATAAGAATTCCAACGACCGACAGCGTAAAACAATGATAAAGTTGCCATAATTGGCTTAGACAACGGTAAGACGATCCGAACTAAAATTTGAAAATTAGAAGCACCATCTAAAATGGCGGATTCTTCTAAACTATCCGGAATATTGGCTTGAAAATAAGTCTTCATAATCAACATATTATAAGCGGAATAAATCAAGGGTAAAATCAATACCCAGACCGTATTTAAAATCCCCAAATCTTGATACAATAAATATTGAGGGATGATTCCAGCAGAAAAATACATCGGAAACATAAAGAAGAAGGTAAAGAACTTTCTTCCTTTTAACCGCTTTTTAGATAATGGATAGGCCGTACAGATACAGACTACCATTCCCAGTGCCGTAAAGACCACTGTAACGATGACACTGTAAAGAATCGAATAGATCATCGAACCATCTTTAATGATGGAAACATAAGCATCAAAATTGATTCCTTTTGGCCAAAGATAAACGCTTCTGGCCAACACTGCGGTATTTGATGAAACAGATTTCGCGGCGATATGAATAAATGGTAAAATACAAGTCAGACAAAGCAAGAAAAGGACAACGGCCATGACAATGTCAGTGATGCCAACTTTTTCTAAAGCATTGGTACCTTGATGCTTATTCTTTTTCTTTTTCGAAGTTGCTTCCATTATAATAGTCCATCCTCTCCTAGTTTTTTCGCAATTTTGTCAGAAAGCAGTACCAAGATCAGGCCAATCAAGGATTGGAAAAGACCAACGGCTGTCGCTTCACTGAACTTTCCGTTGCCTAACCCTTTTTCGAAAATATAATTAGCCAATTGGTATTGGTAATCTCGGACTTGAGTATTTCCCAGGGCTACTAATCGTTCTAAATTGCTTCCCATAACCCGTCCCAGGTTCATGATCATCAAAGTAACAATCGTGCCACGAATACCCGGTAAGGTGATATGCCAAATTCTCTTCCAACGGTTGGCGCCATCAATCATTGCGGCTTCATAAAGTTCTGAGTTGATACTTGTCATCGATGCTAGATAAATAATCGTTCCCCAACCCATCGATTGCCAAATACCAATTAATAGGTAGGTAATCGCCCAATGCGTCGGTTCATTTAAGAAGGGGATTCCTTTTTCAATCCAACCCATATTTTTTAAAACAACATTGATTAAACCAGAACTCGGTTTAAATAAAAGGTAGGCCACGCTTCCGACAACTGCCCATGAAAGAAAATGGGGAAGATAAAGGACCGTTTGACTGACTTTTTTAAAACGTTTTAGACGAATTTCATTAATCATAAGCGCTAAAATGATTGGTACAGCAAAGCCTGTCACCAAATCAAGAATATTGAAAACAATCGAATTTCGTAAGGCCCGCGTAAAATCGGCATCATTAAATATTTTTCTGAAGTTTTCTAAGCCGACCCACTCGCTGCCTTCAAACCCTAAAATAGGTTTGTAATTCATAAAGGCCATTCGTAACCCTGGATAACTTGCATAGTTAAAGACAATGACAACAATCATAGGAAGTAACATTAATAGATATAATTGCCAATCTCTTTTAAAGGCTGTCGACCAAGAAACATCAGCTCCCAATCCAACAGAACCACTCTTTTTTCTTTTTTTTGCCACAATTTCCACTCCTTTTAATCAAAAATAACCGATTTATAAAACCAGGTCTTTATTCAGTCTGTTTCGACAGTCTTCCTTTGGCTTGCAATAATTTAGTAAAGACCAGTGTAAAGATTTTTGAATTAATATAGACCGTTAATGCGATACCAATAAATAAATAAAAATAGATTGAAAAGTTAAAGACTTTGGGAACCCAATTTAATACAATTAAAAGTGGCCCAAAAGTTAAAAAAGCAATTAAAATCGTATAAGGTAAATAACCAATGGCTACAAAAAAAGTATTTTTTAAGACTTCAACCACAGTATTCTCAAAAGTCGCTATCATAGGGAAAACATATAAAAAATAAACACACCATAGAAGTAAAAAGGCACAAATACCGATACCCAGTATTTTATACCCCGTTCCAAACCCAACCACTAATTTCAAATCGACCAACAAAATAGCTAAGAGACCAACTAACAAACCACCAATAATGGTTGATTGTTTGAAATTTTTTTTAAACATTTGCCAATAAAGCTTAGTCACTGAACTTTCATTTTTATCAACCATTTGTAAACAAGTGCCATATAAAGCCGTTAACGCTGCACCTATTGTAAAAATTGGTAACGAACTGATCAAAAAAAGGACATTGAGTAACAAAAAATCGAAAACTTTAGTCATGGTACGATTAAAATGATTGTCATATTTAAGCATTGCTCTTTTTCACCTCTTTTTAAACAATCGCTTTCAATATTGATTTTATAGCTTTTCTCTGTTGAATAAAATGAATAAAAAAGAGATAAAATGTGAAAAAATAGAGTTTTCTTTTTTAAAGCAAAAATCAAGTCTTCTTTTGTAAGAAGACTTGAAAATTTTTATTTCAAACCAGTGGTACTGATCCCTTCCACAATGTACTTTTGAAACATGAAGAAAATGATCAGGACAGGGAGTAAAGAAATAACTGACATACTAAACATGGCTCCCCAATTGGAACTACTACTAGAATCTAAGAATTGTTTCAATGCGATCGAAACGGTGTAGTTTTTCGGATTTGTTAAATACAACATCGGACCAATCAATTCTTCCCATTTCCAATAAAAAGCAAAAATTGCTGAATTTGCTAAAGATGGTTTCATCAGAGGCAAAATTACGCGAAAGAAGATACCCACACGACCACAACCATCCATTTTAGCAGCTTCGTCTAAATCGGTAGGAATCCCTTTAACGAATTGAATCATCATAAAGATAAAGAAAGCTTGACCAAAATAAGAAGGGACAACAATCGGTCGAATGGAGTTTAACCAACCTAATTTATTGAACCATAAGTATTGTGGGACCATGATAATTTCTTGGGGTAACATCATCGTCACAAGCACGCAAGCAAACCAAAAGCCTTTTCGTTTAAAAGGAATACGACCGAAACCATAAGAAATAACCGCAGAAGAACAGACAGCTCCAATCATTGAGATGACAGCAATTTTTAAGGAATTAAAGATATAGGTCACAAAGGGAATGCCGGCAATTCCTTGAAAGCCTTTGGTATAATTGGCCAAGGTCCATTTTTTAGGAAAAAGTTGCGTAGCGGTACTGAAAATATCAGAATTTGGTTTAAACGAACTAAATAGCAACCAAAAAATCGGATACAGCATCAGGATGGCAACAATCAGAACCACAATATCAAATAACCAATTTTGCTTTTTCTCTTTTCTCATCGTTAAACCTCCTCATTTTCTGAATGAACCCAATATTTTGATGTCGCAAAGAAAATACCGGTAATAACAACCATAATCACTAATAAAATCCATGCCAAAGCTGACGCATATCCCATTTTGAAATCATTAAACGCTCGTTGATACATATAAAGAGAATACATCAAGGTTCCATTTCGTGGTGACCCCGTCCCATTTGAAATGATATAAGCGGGTGTGAAGGTCAAAAAAGATTGGATTGTTTGATAAACCACATTGAAAAAGATGATTGGTGTTAAAACTGGCAAGGTAATACTAAAAAATTGACGTACCTTTCCTGCCCCATCAATTTCAGCAGCTTCATAATAATCATTGGGAATATTTTTTAAACCTGATAAAAAAATCAACATGGAAGAACCAAATTGCCACGCTGCTAATAATACTAACGTCATCAACGCCGTGCCGGGGCTCTTAAAGAAATAAACTGGATCGAGTCCTATTTTAGTCAATAAACCATTGATAAAACCGGAATCCCCAAATAAGTTACGCCACATAATCGATACCGCAACACTCCCACCTAAAATAGAAGGAATATAAAACAATACGCGATAAAGGCCACTGAATTTAGATGGACGATTAATCAACATCGCCACCGCTAAAGCCACAATCAGACGTAAAGGAACAGCTGTCAAAACATACTTAAAGGTAACCAATAAAGATTGTTTAAACTTAGGATCTTTGGTAAAGATACGAATAAAGTTATCAAAGCCAATGAATTTAGCTTCTGTCAACAAATCATAATCATGAAAAGACATGTACAAAGAAATACCCATCGGTACAACAATAAAGGCTAAAAATCCAATGATGAATGGAGAAATAAAGAGATGTCCTGAAATATTATCCTGTTTTTCAATCGACAACAAACGATACCAACGTTTGATCTTATTCTCCTTTGGTGCCTTTTCTTTTTTTTGCATTTTTTTCACTCCAATCATTACGAATTAATACGTTTACATTATTATTTTAACCGTTTACTTTTTATTAAGGAATGAGAAAAAAAGAGATAAAATGTTAAAAAGTGGTAGTCCTAACATTTTTATTTCCATATTTTTCTAAAAGCATTCCTTTAAAGATTGTATATACCTATTTTTACTTGTGTGTAAATGAAGTAAACATCATTACAATTCTCAGTCGATTTAAAAAATCGCTACACGACGAGGAAGTCTTGCTTAAGACTGCTGGCATGCTTAATGAGAAAGCGTAGATGATAAAAAATACATACTTGATACTGTGACTGAATGTTATAACATTTAGTCAAAAACTTTACCTACCTGAGATCATGGTTCAGATTGATTCCACAGTAAACATTAGCAGACTCATTTGTGCAGTGTAACAATCAAGCTGGTCGTGAATTGTAACTAAATGTAGAATTTAAAACGAACTTTGCCGTATTTACTCATGGCATTTTTTTCGAACAGATTTATAATGGATTTAACTAAAAACGGTTGATGCATCAAACTTTTTAGAATATTCATTACTGGCGGCTATAAAAATGAAAAAAAGATCATGCTTAGTTTAGCTACCCTTTCTATGCTTGGAACAATTCTTATTGCGCCTATATCGATTCAAAACGTTGAAGCTGGATCAATTTCTAAAACTTACAGTGGCTCATTTAGTAAAAAGTGGGAAAAAAGCGCTTCGACTAGTGATGGTACTGGCGTTTTAACTTACGGATATAATACCGCCTTAATCAACGAAGATTACGCACATGGTTATCATGCAAACAAAAAACATTATACTAGTATTTCAAATGGAAACGGTAGTCATGTGAGTGGTAATGCATCAAAAGGTAATATAGCTAAAATAGAAGTGACACACAAAGGTTCAAGCATTACCTATTCCATGAATTTCTAGTCAAAAATATAGTATATAAGAAACTATCTCTAACTCCCGAGATAACTATTTTTAAAGTTTTTCACACCATTTATCAATCTGGAAACCTGAAGGCATAATTATGGCTTTCAGGTTTCTTTCTTTTTACAATTATCTCTCTACCATTTTATTTTGTAACAAAGTTATTTTCCATAGTTCTACTAGAGATTGCCGGTTTTACTTACTTTGAACTATCAAAAAATATTTTTAATAGCCCCGATCTTTTACGCTAGAGAAAACTAGATAAAAGATCGTGGCTATTTATATAGGAATATTATACTGTGGATTATCTAACCTTTTGTTCTCATTTATTGTTCATCATTTTTTATTCATAATTTTCAGAAATGACATCTTCACATTTTTCTTTAAAGGTCGTATACGCTTCTTTTGGTGTCATTGTACCATAAGTGATTTCTGCATACACTTCTTTAAAGGTCGTGTTCATTTCAGCAAATCCAATTGGAGGAATTGGTGAAGGATCTCCAGCTGTTTCAGCCATATCATCTAAGAAATCTGAAGTAGCTTTCTCGTTGTCTGTCATTGATTCGTACAATTGATCCTTAATGGCATCATTGGCTGGAATTCCACGTTCGGTTCCGATGATTGTATTGGCTTCTTCGCTATTTACCAAAAAGTCAACCAATTTAGCTGCCGCTTCTTTATTTTTTGAAGTTTCGGTAATTGAATAAAAGAAACCTGGGCGATAGGTTAAAGCCCCGCTATCTGCATCGTAAGGTTTCACTAAATCAAAAGTGATTCCTTCAGCAGCTGATTCTTGATAGGTAATAAATTGATTGGACCAAGTTTGCATATATCCTGCTTCTCCCATTGAAAAAGGATATTCGTCAAAACTTTTGGCGTTACTGGTAATTTCGGCTGTAGGCATCGCTTCATCTTTGGTCAATTGACCAATGGCATCCATAAATTCGACAAAATTCTCTTCACTAAAGCCAACTTCTGGAATCCCTTCTTCGTTATATTCAAAGAGATTTTCACCTTTTGTCCGCACAAAATATTCAAAAATAGTACTGTTATCGTTATTATCGTTCCATCCATAGCTTCCTGTTTTATCATGGATAGCTGCTGCATTTTGAACGAATTCTTGGAAGGTATAATTCTCATAATCCAAGTCATTCCCTGATTGATCAGCCAATTCTTTGTTTACGAGCATACTCATAGAGTTCACTGAAGCAGGAACCCCATATATTTTATCGTTTAATTTTCCAGTATCCACGATAGAATCTTTGATATCATCTGTTTTGATGGTATCGCCAACAAATTCTGACATATCTGCTAATTGATTTTTTTCACCATATTGGGCAATGTATTGTAAATCCATTTGAATCACATCAGGTAAATCTCCTGCAGCTGATTTGGTGGCTAATTTTTTCCAGTAATCATCCCAAGAACCATATTCGTAATCGACATGAATATCTGAATTTTCTTTTTCGAAAGCTTCAATGGCTTCAATATATTTTTCATGTCGTACTTCAGATCCCCACCAAGTAAAAGAAATCGTCGTTTTGCCATCCTTATCTTTTGTTTCTCCACTATCCGTTGTCTCTCCATTATTCCCACAAGCCGCTAATGTCAACATACATAAGCCTAAACTTGCATATTTTATCCATCTTCTTTGCATTTTTAATCGACTCCTCTTTATTATTGGTTACCGCTTACAGTACCATTGTAATGAACTTTTTCTAAAATAAAAATGTAAAAAAAGGTGGAAAAATGTTAAAAAATAGAGAAAACCCTTTCCTTCATTTTTTCTTATGATATACTAAAAATGTTAAAAAACAGATCTTACGAGGTGAACTTCTTATGAAAAAAATTCAGAATGGTCTCTTTAAGGCCTTTTCTGTAACCGCTTATTTTGCTCAATTGAATCTACAATGGCTTTTATTTACTTTACTCGGACTTATCTTTTTGGGAATCGGTCCTGCTTCTGTCACTCTGATTCAATTTCTACATCGCTATCGAGAAGATGGTACCCAATATTCCTTCCAACAGTTTTGGAAAAGCTATCGCAATCAATTTAAAACGACCATGGTTTGGGGTGTATTACTAGTACTTTTGGTTGCCACCTTAGGAATCAATCTTCGAATCATTGCCGTCTTTTTTAAAGATCAGCCTTGGTTAAGCCCTATTTATTCCGTTGCTTCTTTAGTGGTTCTCTATCTTTTTTTATTAAGTTTTCTTACTTTCTCTAAAGCACAAGACACCTCCTTTAAGGACTGCTTAAAAGCAAGTGTTTTTCTTGCCTTTCGTTTTCCTTTACAAGGACTCGCGCTAATTTTCACTTGTTATTTACTTTTATTGCTCTTAGGTGCGAAAACGTCTCTACTGCTGATTTACGGCGCCTCTCTACTCTTTTTTAGTGCCGATTATTTCCATAGTCGTATGATCCAAAAAATGCAAAGAATCGCTACGAAATGAGGACTCAGCGTGAAACGAAAACAGTTTAAACGACAATCTTTAGCTACTCAATTACATTGGGTCTTCTTTTTCATAATTCTATTATTTGTAATCATCATGATTATTACAAACTGGGTGTGGCGCAAATCCTATGCCCAACAAATCCAAGAAAACGCCTATCAAGACATCCGCTTAATTTCCAGTCAAACGGCAGAAGAATTTGATCAAATTGAAAATCTTTCCTACTCAATTATTGATAGTCAAACGATTCAAACGCAGCTAAATGCGATTAATGAAGAGCCTGCTAAAAATACTCGGGAACTCATTACCATGCGCTCAACCTTGAACAATACAGTCAATAACTTGACTCGTAATAATCATTCCTTACGTAATATCATTTTATTAAGTTCCAACAAAGAAAATAATGTTAATTTTATTGCCAATAAAGCCAATGTAATTAACAACTACTCGACAACAGATATTATTGATATGCTTCCCGATGAACCGGCCAAAGGTGTTTGGCTTTTTAATGACAGTTTGACTAGAGGGGTCTATGCCCGTAAAATTTTTTCCACTATCGATTTATCATTACAACATATCGGTACTTTGATTTGCATTGTGGATACTTCTTTTTTAAAAAACGAAAAAAACAATTTACCTTTTAGTGCTGAAGAAGGGCTCTTCTTTTTAGCTTATAAGGATCAAATGTTTAGTACCGATGTTGAT
>Ga0079226_10001662_pt1 | contig 17106 bp, 13 predicted proteins | sample Poulit2014_FD_76345 | JGI IMG/M metagenome (GOLD analysis project Ga0079226, IMG submission 76345) | Agricultural soil microbial communities from Georgia to study Nitrogen management - Poultry litter 2014 | ecosystem: Environmental > Terrestrial > Soil > Agricultural land | place: USA: Georgia...
CCGGCCCCGGGACGACCTCCCGGGGCCGGGCCCGTCGTCGTCTCCGGTGCCGGGTGACCGCCAGCGCTAGTGCGTCCGGGCACCGGGTGTAGATCCGTAGACTTGGTTCATGAAGCCCGCGCCTGTCCTGCTCGTGCATGGGATCCGCAGCTCGTGCAGCATGTGGCGCACGGTGCGAGAACGACTCGACGATCTCGGCGTGCCGAACCAGGCGATCGACCTTCCCGGGCATGGTTCGCGGCGGGGTGAGGAGTTCACCATCGAGGCCTGCCGCCAGGCGATCGAGGACGGGATGGCGTCCCTGGACGGGCGAGGTGTCGTCGTCGGACTGTCCCTCGGCGGGTTCCTGTCGCTGAACTGGGCGGCGCGCACCGCCCACCCGCCGCTCGCGGTGCTGGCCGCATCCTGCAGCGTGCGCCCGCGCGGGTTGCCGCTGTGGGGCTATCTGAGCGCAGCGCGGCTGTTCGCCCGGCTTCCCGACGAGGGGAAGGCGGTCAACGACACCGTGGCTCGCCTGGTGCTCGGCGCGGAGGCGGCTGCGGACCTGAACGAGGACGTGGCCTTCGAGGTGATGGTCCCCGCGCTGCGCGCCATGGCTGCCGTCGACCCGCTGGCGGACCTGTCCCGGATCGACGTGCCGGTCTGGCTCGCGAACGCCACCTGGGACCACTTCCGGGCGGAGGAGCACACCTTCCTGCGCGCGGCTCGCTGCGGCCGCCTGGTCCGCATCCCGCACGCCGGCCATATCATCACCGCGCACCAGCCCGACGTGTTCGCCCGGCTGGTGCAGCGCCTCGCTCTCGTGGCTGCTCGGTAGGGCGAACCTCTCACCCCGGGCCGGGGATGAGGGTGAGGCGAGTTCACCCTCCGCATTGCCCGGTATTGCGCCGATTCGGCGCTGAGATGTGTGTGTTCAGATTCACCCTCCCTCACCCTTGCCTCACCCTGAACTCACCCTTGGCCACCCTCGAGTCACCCTGATCCTCACCCTGAACTCACCTGAAAACACGCGGCTCCTTCACCCGTCGTTCACCCCGTTGTGATGCTCCTTTTACGCCGTTGCTCTGCTTGAGTAATGGGCGAGCCCGGACCTCGTAACGGTCGCCGGGCGCGGCTCTGTGTACCAGTGAGGGAGAGGTGATGACGGTGGCGTTGGACCAACTCTCCCAGGTCCGCGCACCCCGCTCGCCTCGTACAACTGTCCTCCCCGATCCGACAGTTCTTGCCCCACTGGCCAGGACGAGGTCCGGCGCTCGTTCATCACGTCGGCCAGAAGGTACATGGGGCCGCGCGTACCGGTGGGGGATCGCTGGGGGCGACCTCCTGCTGACTACTACGGCCGTCGTGGCCATGCTGACGACGGCTCTTGACCTGCGTACAGCCGTGCTCGGAGGCTTGGTAGCCGGTATCGGATTCGCCCTGATAGTTGGGCTGATGCACGGCTATGACACTCGGCGTGCAGCATCTGGTCCACACGAGTACGGGGCGCTTCTGCGTGCAAGCTGGGTATGGGCATCGGTGCTGATGGTGCTCCTCTACGTCACCGCCGTGCCCATCGCGCCCGCCAGCGCTCTGCTGACTACCGGCGCCGGGATTGCTGCGGTCTTCTTGGCCCGTCTGGTAGTGCGTGCGATCGTCAGGTCACAGCGTCGTGCAGGCCAGTGGCAGCGACCCACTCTCCTCGTCGGCGACCCCGAGGATCTCCGCAGCCTCGCATCAAGACTCCGGGAGGACTCCTCCTATGGCTTTGACGTCGTGGGCCTGTGCACATCCTCGCCAGACGTCGAGGCCGCGCACACTCCGGTCCTGGGCGACCTGAGCAGGTCCGCCCAGCTTATTTCTGAGCACGGTGTCCGGGTTGTCATCGTCGCTGCCTCCTGCATGAGCGCAATGGAGCTGCGTCGGTTCTGCTGGGAGATCGAGCCCTACGGTGTTGAACTGATCGTGGCGCCGAACATCGAGGAAGTTGCGCCGGTTCGTGTCGCACTGCGGCCCATCTCCGGCACGCCTCTGCTGACCGTCGCAGTGGGGCCCAGCCGCGCTCAGCGTGTGCTGAAAGGGGCAATGGACAGGACCCTCGGTCTGCTGCTGCTCGTCGCTGCGTTCCCAGTGCTCTTCGCATCGGCACTGCTGGTCCGGTTGAGCTCGCCGGGCCCTGCGTTCTACCGCCAGATCCGCTATGGGCAAGCCGGCGAACAATTCACAATGATCAAGCTGCGCACGATGTACACGGATGCGGACCGCCGACGTGCTGAGCTGTTGGAGCACAGCGAGGGCAACGAAGTGATGTTCAAGATGCGACGTGACCCGCGCATCACGCCCGTTGGTCGGGTGCTACGTCGCTTCTCCATCGATGAGCTGCCTCAGCTGTGGAACGTCGTGCGCGGCGACATGTCGCTCGTCGGACCACGCCCGCCTCTCGGCGAAGAGGTGGCCGGCTACGACCACGACGCGCACCAGCGCTTGCGCGTCCGTCCGGGTCTCACCGGTCTGTGGCAGGTCAGCGGCCGGGCCGATCTTGACTGGGAGCAGACGGTTCGGCTCGACCTCCACTACGTCGACAACTGGTCCGTGCTGATGGATATGACGATCCTGTTTCGTACTTTTCGCGCAGTGTTCGGGGGTAGAGGTGCGTACTGAGCATTTGTCGACAGAGCCACAGACAGTGACTAGTCCTGTCGTTAATACGAGCCACCATAGCCACGATGGGTCGCCATCACTTTCTTTCGTCAAAGCTCTGGAACTGCTCAAGAGCCGTCAGAAGCCCGGGGAAGGTGTGCCGGCCTACACTCGTTGGATTAATCGAGGTCTGGCTCGCTATGTGGCAGCAGGGGCGTTTCGGATCGGCATCCGGCCAAATGCTGTAACGGCGATTAGTGCACTTGTTTCTGGGATCGGACTAGTAGTCCTGGTGATGGCGCCCCGAACGATCTCAACTGGCATATTGGTCGCTGTGATTCTGGCTGCGGGTTATCTCCTTGACTCAGCAGATGGTCAGGTGGCGCGACTGAGCGAACAAAGCAGTCGCGCCGGGGAGTGGCTTGATCATGTTGTTGACGCTGTCCGGATGCCGTTGATTCACCTATGTACGCTTGTTGCACTCTTCTTGGAAGGCGTCGAGAACTGGGTCCTTGTGCTTCCGCTGGCTTACTCAGTGACGATTACGGGCCAGTTCTTCAGCCAGATTCTGGCTAAGCAGCTCGCGTCAGCCGGTACCCGCCCGACCCCGAATAGTGGTCAGTCACTGTTCCTGCTCCCGACGGATACTGGTGTGCTGTGCTGGATCTTCGTGCTTTGGGGTCTGCCCAAACTCTTTCTCGTGAGCTACGCCCTTCTGTTAGGTGTGAACCTCGTACACACCGCAGTTTCAATGAGACGACGGTTTCGTCAGCTCAACGTACCGACGGCTGGGAGGCCCTGATGACCGTTGGCTACGTGCCCGGTGGATTTGACCTTTTCCATATCGGACATCTGAACATCTTGAAGGAAGCGCGGAAGCGTTGTGACTTCCTCATTGCTGGGGTGGCTACCGATGAATCGCTGATGGAGATGAAGGGCCATGGGCCCGTCATTCCGTTCCAGGAGCGGCTGGCTATAGTCGATAGCCTCGGCTTCGTTGACAGGGCGGTACCAGACACAGCTCGTGATAAGCGAATCGCCTGGCATGCGAACCCGTTCGACGTCCTCTTCAAGGGGGACGACTGGAAAGGCACGTACAAGGGCGCGCTACTCGAACAGGAGATGGCAGAGGTTGGCGCTCAGGTCCAATATTTTCCGTACACGGAGCGAACCTCTTCGACGACGCTTCGCCGTTTCATATACGCGACGCTTGAGAGCAAGGGAGCATGACAGTGACAATCCGCATCGACGACGAGGTCGCCGACAGCGTCGCGGAGGATGCCCAGGTGCTACCGTCCGTGACCGCTGTGTTGGCGACGCGCGGCCGGCCGCAGATGTTGCGTGCTGCAATTCGATCGATACTTGCTCAGGACTACCAGGGCGATCTCGAGGTACTGGTGATCTTCGACCAGGTCGAAATAGATCCTCTGGATGACATAGTGGTGCCTGAAGGTCGACGCCTGCGGACGCTCCCCAATGTGCGTAGGCCCGGACTGGCGGGAGGGCGTAATACCGGAATCCTTGCGGCTGCCGGCGCATTGATCGCATTCTGTGACGACGATGACGAATGGCTGCCGACCAAGTTGAGCGCTCAGGTACGAACCTGGGAGGCTGACCCGAAAGCGATCGGCATGGCTGCAGGTATCACTATCGAGTCTGAAGGGGGCGCCCATACACGAGTTGGCGATGAGACAGTGACTTTAACTGACTTCTTGCAGTCACGCGTCCAAGAGATACATCCCTCCAGCCTGTTGTGGCGTCGGGGCGACCTACTCGGCCAGATCGGGCTCGTAGACGAGCAGATTCCTGCTTCGTACGGTGAGGACTACGATCTGTTGCTTCGGGCGACCCGCAGTGGCAACCTGCGTTGCGTACCAGAGTCACTCGTGGTCGTGCATTGGAACCGTGCGTCCTTCTTTGATGGCCGTTGGCATGCAATCGCGGATGGTCTGACCTACCTGCTTCGAAAGCATCCCGAATTTTCGCGGAGCGCTGTCGGCACAGCACGCATCGCCGCTCAGGTGGCCTTCGCCCATGCAGCGTTGGGCAAGCGCCGCGACGCTCGCCGCTGGGCGGCTTCAGCACTTCGGCGCGATCGCAGGCAACTCCGAGCATACGCCGCGTTAGCAGTCGCCTACCGGCTCGTACCGGCGCACGTGCTCGTCAATTGGGTGAACCGCCGGGGTCGCGGTCTCTAGGCCCCCAGCTCGGCCCCTTCAGGAAGGCACCATGCGTCCGACCACAGACGATTCTCAAGGCACAAGAAGGCAGCGTGCCGTCGTTGTCTCAGTGCTGTGCCTGGTGCTAGTCGCAGTCCTCGCCATCGTGTTGCTGAACAGGAACACGGCCCCTTCATCAGCTGAGCCATCGGACTCGCCCACGTCGACGGCTCAGGGGTCGTCGCAGTCGCCAACTGGGAACGGGCAGACGCCGCCCCCGTCGTCCACCAGTACAGCCAGCCCGTCGCCGACTGCGCCGCCCGCGCCGCCGGTGATGACGCAGGGCTCTATTGATGATGATTCTGCCGAGAAGCTCGTGAGCGCATATGTCACGGCGGCTTCCGAAGTCTCGCCGGACGGCGGCCAGGTAGCACAGCAAGTAAGTGCAGTGGCGGGCGAGGCCCTCATCGGAGAGCTCGAGTCCAGGCTGCTGGAGCTGGAGTCCAACGGGTGGACCAGTTCTGGCGTTCCCCGAGTAGTCTCGGCGACTGTCATTGAACAGGATGACAGCGCCGATCCGCCCACCGCGACAGTCGAAGCCTGCATCGATGCGAGCGATGTTCGCGTGCTCGACAGCGCTGGGGATCCATTGCCTTCCGACACCGCGTCGGCACGTGCGCTCAACGTCTACGTAATCAATCAGCAAGATGACGGGTCATGGATCCTCATCTCGCACACTTTCCCAGACAACCCGGCCTGCTAGGTCCGCTCCCAAGGGGCTCTCCCGTGATCCTTCCCATCAAGTGCCTGCCCTTACGTATCCTTGCCCTCGCCGGTGCCGTCGCGGTGTTGGCACCCCTCGTGGCAGTGATCCAGCCACAGAGAGCGTCCGCTGACGAGGTCGTGCCCGCTGCTGTGGAGTTCGCCGACGAGTCGACTGAAGTCGATGGGCTGACGGAGGCGACGGCCGCGGCCTCGTGTTGGGAAATCAAGCAAAACGACCCGAATGCCCAGGACGGAACCTATTGGCTGTGGACGCCGCAACTGGGTGCGCCGGATCAGTTCTACTGCGATCAGACCACTGATGGCGGTGGCTGGGTGCTCATCGGTCGGGGACGGGAAGGCTGGTCGGAGTCCAACATGGGCTCGGGGACCAGCGCTCAAGTACGCTCGCCTGCTACGGGTATAGAAGCATTCTCACCCCGTCAACTACCGTCCCGCACGATCGAGGCATTGATCGGTGGCGAATCGGTCAACTCCCTTCCGGACGGCATCCGGCTACATCGTGCAACCAACCAGGGTGGAACCAGCTGGCAGGATCTGTCCTTTACCCTTGCGAGCCCACGAGACACCTGGACTTGGCAGTTCTACAACAACCAGCGGGTAGAGACCTGGACTGTCGACGGTTCCACGTATAGAGGAGGTGGAACGAGTGACTTCGGGGTAGACAGCTCATTCCGACGAGTGGTGACTACAACTGGTTCTGCTCAGGGTTGGATGTATGGCTTCGGATTTGGCAACTCAGTCAGCGGCAGCCCATCAGACGCGAGTTATATTTGGGGAACGAGCGCCTCGATGCGGAATCCTCGCCCCTTCACTCAAGTTTACATTCGGCCCGAGTTAACAAGTGAAGATGCGAGACTGGAGTTGCCCGCAGAAGGGACAGAGGCGACAACGCAGGGCCCTGGGGCAGAGAGCTTTGCGCAGCCCACGACCTGGGGAGTGAGCGGCTTGGGGAATGGGCCCCAGTCAATCGAGGGAAGTAACGAAGTATCAGCGTTTGCTGAAGTGGATGGCGTGGTGCTTGTAGGAGGAAACTTTACTGCCGTCCAAACTTCTGCTGGTGGCGCTAACCAGCAGAGCCAGTCCTACCTGGCCGCTTTCGATGTAGAGACCGGTGAATGGATATCATCATTCCGTCCCGTATTTGACAATCAGATCAAAGCGCTTGCCGCTATGCCGGATGGTCGCATCGCGGTCGGTGGCTATTTCAGCACTGTCAACGGTCAGTCGCGAGCTGGTCTGGCAGTTCTGGATGCACACACCGGCCAGCTCGACAGCGGTTTCAGTGGTCGTCTGATCAACTATCTCGGCAGCGGTGTGCCTGTGGTTCGAGGGCTGGACGTCCAGGATGGATGGCTCTACGCGGCAGGCTCGTTCAGCCACTCCACGGGAGGATCCGAGAACCGTGAGGTCTATACCCGCGCGGCTGCGCGGTTCTCCGTGGCTGACGGAACACCGGACGCGAGCTGGAACCCAGAGTTCAACGGAACGGTGATTTCTGCTGATGCCTCGGCGCAAGGCGATCGTGTCTACTTCGCTGGCTACTTTGGCCAGTCCAAGACCACGCCTACCCTGCGGGCGGCCGCGATCCAGACGTCCAATGCTGAAGCGCTGGACTGGCCCGTCCAGCTCAGCACGACGGCACGCCACGGCTATCAGCAAGCGGTACTGGAGGTGGGCGATCGGGTCTGGCTTGGAGGGTCGGAGCACAGCCTCTTCTCCTACAGTCGAGATGATTTTGGTCTCCTGAGCACAGTCATCGGTCAACGCGGTGGCGACTTCCAAGCAATTGCCAGTGACGGCACTACCGTCTATGGCGGGTGTCACTGCTTCGATGCGATGTATACCGGAGCCGATTCATGGCCGAACGTAGGAAATTCTTGGACGGCGGCTGACCGAATATATGCGGCTGGGGCGTGGGATGCGGACACCGCGGCATTTGATCCGGAATTCAGTCCGGAGTTGTACACGATCCGCGGAGCCGGTGCATGGGCTCTCTTCGTGGACTCCACCGGGACCCTATGGGAAGGCGGAGACTTCAAGAGTTCCACTCGTACTGGCTATGTGAGGCAGTCGTCCGGGGGGTTCGTGCGTTTCGCTCCGCGTGACGTCACCGCGCCAGACAAGCCGACTAGTCTCTCTGGGACGCCCGTAGGTGCGAAGGTGAGTCTGGCATGGGATGGTGTCGGCGGTGCCGCACATTACGAGGTATTGAACTCGGGGCGGGTGATTGCATCGACGTCGCAGACGACGATCACTGTTCCTTTCGTCTCAGAAGATATCAACTTCGCCGTTCGAGCCGTGGATGCTGCTGGCAACAGATCTGCGTCCACGCAGCCGATCAAGACGCAGCTTCCCGAGGAGGGTCCGCAGGATCCAGTGCTCATTGACGCTGGGTCCTCCTGGTCGTATCTGTTCACTGGTGCTGGTCCGGACGGGGACTGGACTGATCCCGGTTATGACTATTCGAGTTGGGCGACTGGCTCTGCTCCGCTTGGTTGGGGACAGCAGGAGCTTGGTACGACATTGCTCACGGAAGAGTCGCCCAAGCCGATTACTTCGTATTACTCGAGGTCGTTCGATGTCGTCGATGCTACGAAGGTGGAGTCCGTCCAGCTCACCACGCGTGCCGACGATGGGATCATCGTCTATGTCAATGGCACCGAGGTGCTTCGTCAGAATGTGGATGAGGGTGCCTCCGGCAGCGACGAGTACGCGAATGCCTGGGTGGGCGCGGGTGCCGCTATCGCGAACCCGGTTGTCGTGGATGTGCCCGGCAATCTGTTCGTGACCGGCACCAACGTCATCACCGCAGAGGTGCACTCGAATTACCGCGGCACGACCAGTCACAGCTTCGAGCTGAAGGCGGTAGCCACATTCGGGACTCAGCCGCCGCCAGAGGAGCCGCCGACACCAGACTCGTCAGTGCTCATCGACGCCGGGTCCTCCTGGTCGTACTCCTTTGGCGGCGATCCGGTCGCCGAAGAATGGAATCAGCCCGGTACGGACGTATCATCGTGGCCCGTTGGAGCGGCACCACTCGGTTGGGGCCAGCCTCAGCTGGGTACGGAGTTGAGCACGGATGCTTCGCCGAAGCCGATTGTCTCTTACTACCGCTCTGAGTTCGTCGTGCCAGCGGAGGCCACCGGCAGTGTTGAGTTCACCACCCGGGTTGATGATGGGATCGTGCTGTACCTCAACGGCGACGAGGTTGACCGGGTCAACATCGACGAGGGCTCATTCTCAGCTAACACCTACGCAAACAGAGCCGTGTCCGCCGCGAGTGCGCGCGACAACCCCGTCGTGTTCACCGTCCCGGTAGCTGAGCTGAACGCCGGTGTGAACACCATCGCCGCCGAAGTGCACTCAAACTATCGGAATACGCCCAGTCACAGCTTCGAGCTCAGTGCGCAGCTCGTCGCGGAGGGGGCGCCGCTCGCAGTCCCGATGGCACCCCAGCAGGACGACGTGGACGACCAGGCTGCGTCGGCTCCCGAGGAGTCGGATGGTGATGAGTCTGGGTCGGAGGCTGTGTCGGCTCCCGAGGAGTCGGATGGTGATGAGTCTGGGTCGGAGGCTGTGTCGGCTCCCGAGGAGTCGGATGGTGATGAGTCTGGGTCGGAGGCTGCGTCGGCTCCCGAGGAGTCGGATGGAGATGAGTCTGGGTCGGAGGTCGGGCAGAGCGCCGATTCGGATGCGGCCGACCGTGAGGGGCAGCCTCTGCACGAAGGCACCGAGCGAAGTGCCGATGCCCAGCCGGACGACCCGACATCGGGCGCTCAGGGGGCCGCTGACGAGACCGACACCGATGGAGCGGTCTCCGAACTCACCACGGTGCTGGCCGCCGATACGGAGTGGTCGTTCTACAACGGTGAGAATCCAGTCGTGGACGAATGGATGGATCGGGAGACGGACGTGACCAGTTGGTCGGAAGGCGCCGCACCATTCGGCTATGCCACCGGGGATCAAGAGGACCAAGACGCTTTAGGTACGGTGCTCGAGCCAGAGGCCTCCGATGCTCCGGTTACCTCGTACTTCCGTACAACCTTCACCGCGCCGGATGGTGTTTCGGAAGGGCTGACGGTGAATCTGAGGACGGCCGGTGGCGCGATCGTCTACATCAACGGGGTAGAGGTGCAGCGGGTCAATCTTCCTGATGGTCCGCTGACCGCCGACACGCTGGCACAGGTGTCCGAGAATGATCCAACCGAGCAGTTGGTGGACTTCTTCGTCCCGGTCGATGCGCTGCACGCCGGCGAGAACACGGTTGCAGTGGCGGTGCACGTCTCCGATAGTGCAGTCGACGGGCCCACGCTCGACCTAGTGGCCACCACCCGCTGAGGCGCTCGACGGCGGGCGGCGGTCGAGTCATCCGGTGTGTGGGTCCAGGGGCTCGTCCTGCGCTGCTTCTGCTTCCCGGGCGTCTTCTGGGTGGCGTGGTTTGATAACTGTGCCACCGAGATACACGGTGGAGCGTGGTGGCACGTCGGTGACCACGACGCAGCCAGGACCGATCCTGCTCCCAGCCCCAATGGTTACCGAGCCCACGATACAGGCGCCAGCGCCAATCTGGACGTCGTCCTCGATTGTGGGACAGTCGGTAGCAGTGCGGCGGTTTCCCAGCGTCACGCCTTGTCGGAGGACGACGTTGGCCCCGATCCGGGAGTGCGGGTTGATGACGATACCGACGCCATGGCGTAGGCGTAGGCCTGGGCCGATCGAGGTCCGCGGCGGGATCTCGATCCCAAGGATCCATTCGCAACTCAGCTTGTAGATCGACGCGACAACCCCATAGCGCAGCCGGCTGCCACGCCGTCGTAGTGCCTGGCACGCTCGGAAGAGCGTCATGACGTAGAGGCTCTTCGCGTAGCCCCGGTTCGCCGCGATATCCGCGCGGAGTGCACCGGGGGCCTCTTGTTGTGCCATGCCAGGTTCTCCTTCGCCGCCAACGTGATACTAGTTACCAGAGAATCCGGTGTTCGATGATCTCTCGAATACCTCGTCCGCATTGGTCAAACGAGCTGCGAGCGTGCGCTGCAGATATCGTCTGTCGTCCGGTTTCAGCCCCTGTGATGCGCGGTCCATCGCCGCCGATAGCTGGCGTGCGTGCTGGTCGAACTGGGCACGAGAAACTGAGGTGTCGGAGGCCACGCTCAGCAATCGTGACAGACGCATGCCAAGCACGTGCTCACTGAGAGCTCGATAAGCGTCCTGGGTCTGGGGATCTGTCCATGACGCATGCCGCCACTCACGAGAGGCTGTGACCTGCCCCTCGTGTACCCGATAGAGAAGTCCTGGCACGGCCGATCGACGCAACACCGCACCGTCGAGCGCGAGCCGGAGCCACAGGTCATAGTCCTCCGACGGAACCTGCCGGTAGCCGCCGACCCGGTCGATCGCTGTACGCCGGGCAAACATTGTCGGATGTGCTACCGGATTAGTGATCATCAGGTGGAGAGGGAAGGCAGCACTTGGGATCTGCCGCGCTGCAGTGGGGCGCAACATGCGTCCGCGCAGCAACGTGACAGTGCTGAACGTTATATCCGCCCCGTGGCGTTCCAAATCGCGTTGCTGCATAAAGAACCGCCACGGCAACGCGATGTCGTCCGCGTCCATCCGCGCCACGTACATGCTATCGGTATGGTCAAGAAGCCGGTTGAGCCCCTTGGCTACGCCTACGCCCTTCGAGGTAAGAACGGCGAGCCTCGGATGCTTCATATCTGCGAGAATAGACGGGGTTGAGTCCGTGCTGCCGTCATCCAATACGGTGACAGTCGCATCGTTAGGCAAAAATCGAAGTACCGAGGAAAGCGCGGAACGGATCGTATCCGCACCGTTCCGGACCGGAAGAATGATAGATAGTCGTGGCACGCTTCAATCCGCTTCTATTGGGCTCGCTTGGGTGTCCGTAGCGTCACTGGTTGCACGCATTACTATGCCGGCAATCATGAAAATGATCACTAGGGCGGCATTCAGCACACCATAAAAAATTGTCATGACGGCAGTGCCCAGCATTGCCGAACCCATTGCGACACCGACCGGATCACTTCGTTTCCAAGCAAATCTCAGCACCACGGCAAACCAGCCCCAAAACGGAATTGCGGCGCCGAATCCGTGGGAAAATATGATCGACCAGAACTGTCCTTGTGTGCCAGCGGGCGGCATGCCGGCAATCTCGGACGGTCTTGGAGCGCCGAAGCCAATAATCGGCGATTCTGCGGCACGTTCAACCGTCTCAATATATAGGTCTAGCCTGTTCTCCGTGCTGCTGCTTGTTTCCAGGCGCTCGCCAAGGCGCTCATTGCTTGGGAGTGCGAAGAACGTCACCCCGGCCACTGTCGCGATCGCGACTGCCGCCACCAGTAGCCTGACATTGTGAAAGATGATGGCTCTGAGAAGAACGTAGGCTAATGCCAGCCCAAGCCCGATAAACATCCCACGGTTCAACGTGAGAAAAGCTGGAACGGTAGACAGAATTACTGTAGGCAGCAGCCACCGCATCCGGCGCTTCCCTCGTGACTCAAACGTGTAAGCCAGGGCAATAGGGAAAACGATGGCGTAAGCGAGTCCCCATCCATTCGTATACACGAATGGGGCGCTAGGTCGCGGGGCGCCCGGGGCCCACGCGTTTGGGTCGTATTGTGTTACCCGCCGTATCACCATTTCGTGTACGAACTCATTTTGGCGCAAGCGTGCCGGGAGCATGTAGGCCAATGGAGTGCGCACAGAGAGCAGCGGTGTGATGATGCCGAGAAAGCCGCCGACGGTCATGATGGCAAGAAACTGGGATGCGAGGCGGGCGATAGTGTCTTTTGTTATGGATGTCCGGGCATTGTAGACGTAGATGAATATGACGGTTGCGGCCACGTACAGTGATGCGCGGAACATGAATCCCAACAATCGTCCGAAAGTGTCCACTTGCACGACAGATACGGCCATCCAGACTAAGAAAAGTAGCCATAAGCCGAATCCGCGTGGGACGCGCACGCGTCTACGTAAACGAACGATGAGGTACACGGTCATCACAGCTGCGAGAGCGGGCCAGATCAGGTCACCTAAGCCAAGGAGCCACCAGAACGGATAGCCCGCAACGCCCGCCGTAAGGGGCCAGGACGGGAGGGCACGGGCGGAGCGTGCGGCACCACGGGACGTGACAGGCGGCAGGGCGCTTGCGGAGGGCGGTGTACGCATTTCGAGGGCCTAACTGCTCAGCCGTGGCATCATGGGCACCATGCCCGAAATCTGGGCAATGCACAAGTGGACGGACGCCAGTCCGAACGAGGAGAGTAGCTGATGGGCGAACCGCCCGGTCTGAGTCTGGGACAGTATGCATCGGTGCTCCGCGGACGGTGGATGCTCATACTGATCACAACGGTTCTAGGCGGCCTCGTGGCGGCCGGGTACCTGGTTCTCACGCCGACGATGTACACAGCGACGGCCGCCGTGCAGATCAACGTGATCTCGAGCGACCCCTTCCAGTCATCCCAGTCAGCGTCCGACCTGATCGACGGGAGTACCGAGGCTTCGATCGCGTCGTCCTTCGCTGTTGCGAGTCTCGCAGCGGAGGAGTTCGACGCGAACAGGACGCCTAACGAGATACGTGAGTACACCGAAGCTACGCCTGTTGCGGACGCGACGGTCCTCCAAATATCTTACACGTCGACTACACCGGAGAATGCTCGGGATGGGGCAGATGCGCTGACGCAAGCTTACCTGAGTTATCGTGAATCTCAGGCCTCGGTCCGGCTGTCGAGCATGATTGAGATGATCGATGACCAGTTGACAGGGCTTCGCCGAGAGCTGGTCGATGCTAATGCGCAGGCTGCCGTTGCTGAGCCGGACAGCAGCGACGCGAACCAAGCGGCCAGTGACAGGGATTTGATCACGATCGAGATCAACAGCCTCATCACGCGAAAGAATGTGCTCGAGAGCATAAATACAAGCGGTGGCGTCATATTGACCCCCGCTCGGGAGAATCCGCTGGAGACGGCCCCGAGTGCCAAGACTGTCGCTGCATCTGGAGTCCTGGGAGGGATCCTCCTAGGGGTCGTGCTGGCCTTCTTGGTGAAGGGGCTAGACCGCCGAGTCACGAGTAACGCTGAAATCGAACGACTGGCTGGCGCGGAGGTACTCGGCCATCTCCCTGGTCGACTGGGAACTGTGCCGCCCTCGGCTGCTGATATGGAAGCGCTGCGCCTTGTGCGGGAACGGGTGCTGGCAAACCTGGCCGCAGACAGTCGTACGCTGCTCATCGTTAATCGAGCTTCAAGGTCATCTGGTCATGTCGATGTGGCAGCTAACATTGCACTCGCGTTCGCTCAGGAGCGGAACGCTGTCGAGCTGGTGTTGCCCGCCCTGAGCGGCGAGGACACCAAAGCGGTCACGACCGCGCTGCAGCTGGAGGTGACGCATGAATCTCCCGAGCTGGCGATCTTTCGTTCTAATCTGCTACACAACTTCACCGTTGTTATTGCCGAGCCCGGATCGCCAATCAGCGATCCAGATCCGCATATTACGCGCGCCGTCCGAGAAAGAATGGATTTGCGCTCGTCGGATGGTCTACGAGTGCTCGCGCTTGACGCGACGGCAAGGGCTCCGAGCTTGCTCGCCGCGCATAGGTACAGTGACGCGTCGATACTCGCGGTGGCGATGGGAAAGACACACGCGGATAGCATCGATGCGTGTGTCGCAGAGATGCGGGTGAGCGGAACTCCACTTTTGGGTGTTCTGACTCTTCGTCGGGACCGGATCAGCAATCTTTCGGCTGACGTACGCGACGCCAAGGAGCCGGCCCGCAGATAGGAACAAGATGAGATCTGTTGAAGTGGTTGATCTTCGCGTCGATGTCGTGGGGATTCGCCAGGTTGTCGACGAGCTAATTGAATGGACAGGCCGAACAGACCGTGTGAGGGTTGCGGTCGGGGTTAATGCTCATGTATGCAACATGGCTGCCAAGGATGCAATGTTGCGTGAATTTGTCCGGGCAGCCGACTTGGCGTATGCGGACGGGCAATCGATCGTGTGGGCGGGTCGCATTTTCGGCGCGAAGATCCCTGAGCGCGTGGCGACAACAGACATCATTTTCCCGCTGTCGTCGGCGGCGGCCGCGGCTGGCAGGCGAATCTTCTTTTATGGCAGTGCCCCTGGAGTCGCTGAGCGTGCTGCGGCTCGGCTAGTCGCGATAGAACCCGACCTGCAGATCGAGGTTGCTAATGGGTTCATCCCGAAGTCAGAAGTCGCGGAGCTCGTGCAGAGAATCAACGACTTCGGTACAGACATGCTATTCGTTGGGCTTGGTGATCCTCTGCAGCAACAGTGGATCGAAGAGTGGAGAGAAGAGCTCCGGGTGCCAGTAGTGCTCACTTGCGGGGGGCTCTTCGATTGGACGAGCGGGAATAACCGTCGGCCGCCTGAATGGATGGTAAAGGCTGGGCTTGAATGGTTTTGGCGAGTGCTCATCGAACCCAGGCGGCTCGCTCGACGCTATCTCCTCGGAAACCCTGCGTTTATCTATCGGCTTCTTGGACAGTACCTACGAGAACGTAGGGCAGGATGACGACGATGCGTCGCCGCCGGGTCGGAGGAGGGGCGGTGAGCTATGGTAGACGATGGTAAAACTTCCGTGGGCTCAGAATCTCGTCTTCTCGCAAGAATGGGATCGATCAGTTTTCTTGGTGCCCTGGTTAGTGCACTCATGGGTTTCCTGCTCACGTTTGTGGTGGCGCGGGCCTTTGGCGAGTACGGTTCAGGGATCGTACTTCAAGCGGTCGGCGTCTTCTCCATCGCTCTAGGCTTGACCAAGTGCGGTATGGACTCCGTCAACATCTGGCTCATGCCGCGCCTCAAAGCTAGTGACCCCGGGAGCGTTCGGGGGACGTTGATTTTCGGCTTGACCATCGTGGTCGTAGTTGGTGCGATCGGCGGCGCAGTGCTCGCTGTGATCGCGCCGCTGATTGCGGGGGCAAACGAGCCTGACCTAGTCTCAGCACTTCGGATGCTGGCCTGGTTTCTGCCGTTTGGCGCCGTGATGGTGACCGCCCTGGCCTCAACGCGTGGTCTCGGCGGCATTTTGCCCTATGTGCTTGTGGGTAGCGTGGGGGTGCCGACGCTCCGTCCGATCCTTGTGCTTGTTGTAGCTGCCTTCGGCGGCTCGGCGGTACTGGCAGTCGGTGCTTGGGCTGTGCCAATCGTGCTGGGAATGATGGGCGCTCTGGTCGTGCTGTTCCGGCAGACCCGGGACCTGAGATATGCGGCGGACGTGCACAGCTGGTGGCCGTCGAGATCTCAACGACGGTCCATCGTTCGGTTTGCCCTCCCTCGAACGGTATCGGTGGGACTGGAGCAGTCTGTTCTTTGGCTAGACGTGATTCTGGTGGGATATCTCGCGGGCACCGCGGAGTCTGGTGTGTACGGTGGGGCGAGCCGGTTGATAGCAGCCGGGTTCATCGTGGATACGGCGATCCGAGTGGTGGTCTCGCCGCGGTTTAGCCACTTTCTTCATCAGGACCAGCTGGCCAGCGCTCAGGGGCTCTATCGGACTGCTGCAATCTGGCTGGTTCTGTTTAGCTCGCCGATATACATTGTTCTCGCCGTCTTCGCCCCTACGATTCTTGGCTGGCTGGGTCCTGGCTTTGTAGCGGGTGCTCCTGCTCTCGCGATTCTGTCGCTCGGCTGCATTGTCACAATGTCGGCGGGAAACATTCATTCAGTCTTGTTGATGAGTGGGCGGAGTGGCTGGGCTGCCTTCAATAAGGCGGTCGTGCTGGTGCTCAACGTGGGCGCAAATATCGTATTGGTACCATGGATGGGTATTAGCGGTGCGGCTCTAGCATGGACGGCCAGCATGCTGGTGGATGCTCTACTCGCTTCGATCGAGGTTTGGTTGCTCGTCGGCCTGCGCCCTGAACCCCGGGCTGTTGGCTACGGGATTATTGTGCCGCTGATTACAGTCGGAGGCTCGGCTGCGTTACTACAAGGATTCTGGGGCCGGGACAGTCTGTGGGCGCTGATATTGACCGTTGTAGCTGGTGGTTTGTTGTTGCTTGTCTGGTGCATCCTGGATCGCCGCCGGCTTAGTCTGGACCTAGGGCGGACGCGCGATACAGTCTCGCCCTAGCGGAATGGTCACGACCGGCCCACCGTGCTTTCCGCTCGCTGGTGGAGTCGGCGGAAGTGGCCTAAGGCGAGGGGCAGGTGGGGTCTCGCAGGTAGACCGGCCGCCTGTCCTGCACGACCCGCTGGCTCGGGCGGGACCGCATTGCACTCCCGAGCCGGCGTTGTTTGACGTGACCATGTGCCCGATTCCGCCGGGCTGCAAATGAGCACAGCTCATGAGGAAGTGCTAACACTCCGTCCCAAGATCCCGCTGGCTCGCGAGGCAATGGATCAGTCGCCAGCCATCGGCGGCCTGTCTTGTCGCCGTGACCGGTTCGTCTCGCGGACCACCGCATAGGCGTCCGCCACCGGACCCAGGTGCTGGAGCTTGTCCGGGTTGAGCACCGCACGGATCGTCTGCACCTGCCCGTCCAGGATGTCCAGCGCCAAG
>Ga0079226_10001663_pt1 | contig 17105 bp, 12 predicted proteins | sample Poulit2014_FD_76345 | JGI IMG/M metagenome (GOLD analysis project Ga0079226, IMG submission 76345) | Agricultural soil microbial communities from Georgia to study Nitrogen management - Poultry litter 2014 | ecosystem: Environmental > Terrestrial > Soil > Agricultural land | place: USA: Georgia...
GCGACCGATTTCGGCTTCATTACCAGCATTATCAACCGCTTTAATGTGATGGAAATAATAACCGTCCTCCTCATGCTCTAATGTATAATTGAAATCGTAGCGATCTTCCGCTTCATTATAGACAAGGTCAGCTTGCTCCCCGTCAATCGTGACCTCTTTCACACCAGATTTATCAGTTACATAGCCGGAAAATTCAACTTCCTTACTCGTTTCCACACCAAGGAATTCTGGTGTTTTTAAGTGAAGCGATGGTGCTGTTGTATCTTCCGCTTCAGTTGCGTCGACCGCTGTTTCATTTCCAGCATAGTCTACTGCCACTACAGTCAGCGTCTGATCTGGCTTTAAGATTTTCTTTAGCTGATGCTCCGTATCGTCTTCTGTATACGGCTCATCAAGAATGGATTCTCCATCAATGAGCACATCCCAGTATGCAAGTCCGCTACCATCCTCATTATCTGCTGCATCTACCGTAATTTTTTGTGCGTCTTCATCAAAATCTGCTTCGACTTCTGGTGGCGTTGTATCAAGTACAACTGGAACCTCCATGGATTGCCAGCTTGCCCCGTCATAATCAATGACCGCTTCGACCTGTAAATAATACTCTCCTTCAGGTGCCTCTTTTCCATTAATTTTCCCATCCCATGCACGTGAAGAGGATAAGGAATATGCTGGAGCTAATCCACCATCATAATAGTTCTTTGTGACATAAGATTCAGTCGTAATCGTACGGACTTTTTCTTTATTTTCATCTAATACGTTGAATTTCACTTCTTTCGCATTTCTCAGGAAGGAGAGAACCATTATTGCATCATCTTGAACACCATCTCCATCTGGTGAGAATGCAATTTTTTCTGGATCCGCTTCTCCTGTTTCCAGATCAGTTCCAAGGAATCCATATTCCATATTGCCGTCTTCATCTTCTCCTAAAGACGTAACAACACCTGTCATTCCATAATAGGTATCTTCATCCCATTCAGGTTTGTCCATGATTGGAGCGCTATCCCACTCCCCTTTAAATCCAACATATGGTACATGGAGTTCTGGATTAACATCACTTGGATCTGTCAATGTTACAAATCCTTCTAACCAATAACCGTTCGGGAAAAATTCTGTAAGCTCTTCGTCCACTTCACTTACATCAAGTGTAACGGTGATGGTTGCTGTTCCATTCGCAGGTACCTCGACTGTATTCACTGCTTCACCATTTACCGTTGCAATCCCTTCCAAATCCATTGCTCCGAATAGGTTTGGTGCAACGATTAGATCCTCCCCATTTTGTACCGGTTGATCTGTTTGCGCGTTCGCTTGTACCTCATATGTCACTGCTTCATCTGTATAGTTCTCTGCAGTCAATTCAAACGTTACTTCATTGTCTGTAATCTCTTTAAGTGCTACCTTCGCTTCATTTGTTTCGGATTCCGTCACAATAACCGGCGTTGATAAAGCCTTATGCAGTTGCATTAATCCGGCACCTTGACGACGTGGTGATACAAGCGTATCTTCAAAATCAACAAGCTTTCCAGTGTTCATCAACATATTTTTTGCTTGAAACACACGGTCAGCATTTTCCAAATCAAATTCCTTATCAACATGTTCCAGAACAAGTGCAGCCCCACCTGCTACATGTGGTGCAGCCATCGATGTTCCACTCATTAATCCATATTCATCATCATTTAACGTCGATAAAATCTGTCCACCTGGTGCTGTAATTTCTGGTTTGAAATCCAAATTCGGAGTCAATCCCCATGAAGTAAAGTCACTCATTTTTCCTGCATCTGGATTATCAATATTCGTTGTTTCCCCTGCAAAATTCACTGTGACAGCTTGTCCGTCTCTCAGTGCCTCTGCAAGCTTGTCTCCATCATTTTTCAACATGAACAGCTGTGGGATTTCAATTTCATCCTCTGTTGCCATGTTCACAATACCGTCTTCATTGTTATAGATAATGACACCTTCCGCCCCAGCTGCTTGAGCATTTATAGCTTTTTCTGTAAAAGCATTTTCCCCGCGCTGCACAAGGGCATATTTTCCTTTAACATCTTTCTCTGCAAAATCTTCTGGAAGACCAAGTCCAGCCTCTACAACGTCAAAAGATGTTTGTACATAATCTGAAGGATGTGTATTCCCCGCTGATAAAAATGGAGCACTATCTAATTTCTCATCAATCGTATATTCTACTGCTTCCACTTCCATTTTGGAGTTTTCAAAGGAAGCAACCTGTAATGAATCATAAGCGATTCCTGGTGAACCACTTAGCCCATAGTCAGGATTAGAGACAAGCGGATAGTAAAATCCATCGGCGAACATTGCAGAGTTTCCTCCTGAAATAGCCATCAGTACGCCATTATCTACCGCACGACTTACCGCCTGCTGCTCAGGAGATTCCTCGCTAACAAAACCAGCCGTAGAGCCTAAACTCATATTCAGTGCATCCACACCTAGTTTAATCGCATCATCAATTGCTTTAATATAAACATCCCCGTAAGTCGATTGCATTTCAGGGTCATTTCCAAAAACCTTTAAGGCGAAAAGCTGTGCTTCTGGGGCAATCCCCGTAATTCCACCATTGTCCATGTCACCATTGGCACCAACTGTTCCAGCCACGTGCATCCCATGCATTGACGCACCTTTAGCCGTGTCACGGATTTCATCATTTTCATCCATGTAGTTGTAACCATATGGTACTTTTTCCGTGTAAAATTCACCCGGCAAATCATGTTGATCGATTTTCTCTTCAACCGACTCTTCTGTATGTGCCGCTTCTGTATCTTCAGAAAGTACCATATCGCGGTGATCAGGATCGATTCCAGTATCAATCACCCCAACGGTCATACCTTCCCCTTTGTATCCATAATCCCGCCAAGAGCTCTGAGCTTCTACTAATTCTTTACTATATTTCATTTCTGGTTGAACTTTAGGCTGTTCATATTCATTCACGATATGAACTGATTTTACATCAGGAAGTTCTTTGATCAGCTCAAGATCGCCCTGTTTTACTTCCGCACTAAAGCCGTTAACAACCGCTGTGAATTCTTGTAAGTATGTAGCCTGAATATTATTCCTCTTTATGTTTGTCTTTACAGTTTGTTGCGTTGCTTTCGCTGCTTTTTCAAGACGTTGTTTTTCCGTTTCTTGCAAACTATGAAACTGTACACCTTGTTGGGTTGCCTTTTCAATTGGCGCAGCTTCTTCCATCTCCACAATGACCCTTACTTCCTGATCCGGGTCGACCGTTTCCTCTAGTTTTTCAGAGATAGATTGTTTTTGTAACTTTCCTTGCAACGCTTTCGTTGTCGAGCTAGCACTCACAAAAGAAAAGTTACCTACAACTAGTAAAATGGATAATAAAAATACTGCTATCCTTTTAAGCATAAACTTCCCCCTTATTTAATTGTTTGTTCCTTTTTACGCCAACGTCCCCCTTTCTAGATATCAAGACTTAATATTCTGTCATATTTTAATGGTATAAAAGATTTAATAGACGGTCTAGTGTATATAGACATGGTCAAATAGATAGATTAAATGGAAATATATGTTTGTTACTAGGTGAAAAGTTTGTTTTATTTTGAAATTATTAGAAGATTATTAGTTCTTTTTTATTATACGGTTGACCCTTTATTAAAATAGATCATCACATCTAGCCTATCGTTCTATCAAAGAAGTCACATTCATCAGATAATTTAATAGTATTTATAAAAAAAGCATCACATAAGTATGCACAAACTTATGTGATGCTTCTTAAAGATATTTGAAATATTTTTCATAGCTCTTTATAAGGATGTCATTCAACTTCGACAGGTCATTGTTCAACTTCTGAAGGTTATTGTTCAACTTTTGGCGTACTTCATTCAACTTCACACGGTTGCCATTCAACTCCGCGGGGTCACGATTCAACTTTATGGGTTCATCATTCAACTTTTTACAGTCACCAATCACCTTTCCGTACCACACCCATACACATGACAGTTCCGCTTATTTCATGAAAACTTACACTTAACCTCTTCTCAACATCACTCTCACCATAAATTCCATCACCTTTAAAATCCGCTTAAAGCGAGTGGGTTGCTGGATCATTCGGTACAGCCACTCTAAATTAAGATCAATCCATTTCTGTGGGGCACGTTCGACTTCACCTGTTATCGTGTCAAAACTTCCGCCGACTCCGATGAAAACCCCTTTATCAAATTTTTCCATATTACCTACAATCCATTTTTCCTGACGTGGCATGCCAAGCGCTACAAATACAATATCAGGAGCTGAAGCATGAACGTCTTTTACAATCGTTTCATCTTCTATATCAAAGTATCCATGATGATTTCCAGCGATGTGAATTCCCGGATAACGTTTTTCAACTTCTTCGACCATTTTTTCATTTGTCGATTCTTTTGCCCCTAAAAAATAGCAACTTAGTTCTTTATCATTCGCATATTCCAGTAAATCAAGTACCAGTTCAACACCTGGAATTCTCTCTTTCAAGGGTTGTTTCATCCAATTAGCCGCTTTTATAATCCCAATCCCATCTGGAATTACAAAATCAGCTGATTGAACAATACGCTTATATTCAGCATTCTCTCTTGTATGCATGACAATTTCTGGATTTGCCGTTACGACAAAACTCTTTATTCCTCTTTCCAAGCGTGGATAAAGATCTTGTTCCAGCAAATCCTTCTTCGTTGTATTATAAAAATCGATATCCATAATTGTTACAACATCTTTTTTCATTCCGTTGAAACCTCTCTTCACAGCGATAAACGTTTTAAATATGTTGTCGAATTTAGGCTTTTCAATATACCTATTGTCCTATATAATATAATGTATTGTAAATATTACAATCTAGTTTTATCGAAAAAATTTTTGACACTGAATAATGGGAATCATGAACCAAGTCACCCATTGCCTATTACAAGCGCTTTAAAGCGTCTTCGGTTAATGTTAGCACCGAAAAACAACCCTTACCCTTATGACGGATTTTGTCTTTTGTACTCAAATTGTAATGTAAATAGCATTTACTAATTACCTTATTCATAGTAAAATAGGTTATGGTCCAACTTTTTAAAGAGTAATCATATCTTAAAATATGATATCATTATATAACTATATAAGCTATCGTAACAGAGAGAAATACGTTTGGGGATACGAGATGTTATACGAATGAAATCCTTTGTCGGACAGAAGGTTCTCCCCATATCTTGATTATATATACTGAAAATTTTCAAAAATAAAGGGGAAGTTTAATCTATGGTTAAGAAAAAATTGCCCGATAGTAGAATGGTAAAAAGAAAGAAAAAACGTAAATTAAGAAAAAGAGTCTTTTTTGTATTGATACCACTTATTGTATTTTTAACTGCCTTTGGCTATGCGTCCTATCTTTATATGAAAGCCGACTCTGTTTTGTCAGAGTCCTACGAAGAAACAGGTAGGGAAAAATCAGATCTTAGAGAAAAAGCGGTTGATCCGAAGATTGATAACGTTTCTGTGTTAATCATGGGAGTAGATGAGAGTGATATACGGGCAAATGCAGATGCTTCTAGAACAGACACCATGATGGTAGCTACCCTCAATAAAGATTCCAATTCTGTCAATTTACTAAGCATACCGCGTGACTCCTATGTATATGTCCCAGAGGTCGGCTATGAAACGAAAATCAACCATGCCCACTCTTATGGAGGGTCACAAGCCGCTGTAGAAACAGTCGAAAATTTACTGGATATCCCAATTGATTATTATGTAAAAGTTAATTTTGAAGCTTTCATTGATGTGGTTGACGCGCTTAACGGAATCAACGTCGACGTCCCATATGAGTTTTATGAACAGGACTCAACAGATACAGCAAATGCTATTCACCTTCTTCCTGGAGAACAAAATCTAGACGGTGAGGAAGCACTAGCATTAGCACGAACAAGAAAAATGGATAATGACATTGAACGGGGAAAAAGACAGCAAGAAATTATTAAAGCAATCCTTGATAAATCCGTTTCATTAAATTCTATTTTAAAATATGATGATATTATTGAAGCCGTCGGAAGTAATATGACAACGAATATGACATTCAGTGAAATGAAAAGCTTTATATCCTATGGTACAAGTGGAGATTTAAATATTGATACACTCAATTTAGAAGGTACAGACTATCAACCCGGCTCCACTTACTACTGGCAACTTGATGAAATTGCTTTAGAAGAAACAAAAGAAACATTGCAAGAACATCTTGAAATAAGACCAAGTAACTTAACAAACAGCCAGGAACATAGCGCAAACTTCGAAAATACAAGTTCTTATTAAAAAAAGAGGAGTCAGATCCTAGATAAAATCTGACTCCTCTTTTTAATTTTATTTTAAAATATGTGGACTTACCCTTTCAACAATATAACCCCAGCAAAAGAAAATAAAACCGGCTGAGCTTTAAAAAGTCAGCCGGTTTTATCCACATATACCACTCAATGCCGCTCTCTCAATGACTTCACAAAATTTGTCAACGGCTTATAATTTTTATTAATTAACTCCAAGTTTTCAATCAATACTTGAATCACCAATACAGAAATACAGAAAATCAAAATCGATCCCCAAACGGTCGTCATCGAAAAGAGAATCGCTGCTATACTAAACATCCCACTTAACGCATAGATAAATAAAACAGTCTGCTTATGGGTAAAACCTAATTTCACCAACCGATGATGCAAATGAGAACTATCTGGACTTGACATCGGCTGCCTATTAATCAGTCTGCGAATCATTGCAATGAGCGTATCCGCAATCGGAACCCCTAAAATAAAAATGGGAATGATAAAAGAAATTACCGTTACATTTTTAAAACCTAACAAGGAAAGAACGGAAATCATATATCCAAGGAAAAGCGATCCCGTATCTCCCATAAAAATTTTCGCAGGGTGAAAATTGTAGCGTAAAAAACCCAACGTACTAAAGAAAAGCAAAATCGCCATCGTGAATACATACACATTTCCCATAATGGCAGCCATACCAGCTATTGTAAAAAGTGCAATCGACGACACACCTGCCGACAAGCCATCAAGCCCATCGATAAAATTAATGGCATTCATGACTCCAACAATCCAAAGTATTGTAATGACTGAACTTAATACCCCGAATTCGACTTGACCTCCAAATGGTAAATTAATAAATTCCACTTGGAGTCCGCCCCATAGAACAATCATGCCAGCAACCGCGAGCTGCACAATAAATTTTACCTTAGCAGACAAATCATACATATCATCGATCATACCTAGCATAAGAACTACAACCGCTCCACCGACAATAAAAAAGTGGTACTCATTTTCTGGCTGTAAAATGAGTAAACCGATCATAAAGCTTACAAAAATAGCCAAGCCACCTAACGTAGGAATTGGATTGGTATGCACCTTTCGATGATTTGGTTTATCTGTTATATTCCATTTTTTCGTATATTTAATTACAATTGGCGTTATTATTAATGAAATAAGCGCTGCCAAAAAGGTTAAGAGTGTAATCTTAATCATTTAGCGCACCTCAATTTTATTCGAATATCTTACATAGTGAAAACGCCCTCAAACAAAAAACTAGCGGACGATTTCCCACGTTTTTTGAAAAGTCTTACAACAAGAGTAAAAAGCATGTCTATTAAAGTCTCACTCACATAACCTTTTCCAGCCATAGCTTTAGCACCAGGCTAAAAAGAACTCTCATTTTTTTCATATAGATTACTAGATTTATTTACTCTTTCTATCTATTATATATGTTATTAGATAAAAGCGCCAATGAAAATTTAATTAAAACTATTTCCAGAACGGTAAATTTCCTAAACAAACGTTTGATTAACACCTATTGCAGAACAAAAAAGCCATGCCTTATCTTATAAATTAAGGCATAGCTTTATCCGCTGGTGATTTCATTATTATTTTTCCACAGGTCCCTCCAAATGATTTTGATGTATCCAAACCTTTTGGCCGTCTAACGTTCCATAATACCAAAAGTTTTTACCTACCTTTTCCGTTCGTTCTGCTTCAAACGTATTCCCTTTATAGACTTTTAAGTCATCAAACACCATATTCATCTTTCCACCCCAAGGACGACTATAAGCACGGCCTTTTCCTTTAAAAATAAATGTTTTCGGATCCTCGTCAATAAATAAGTGAAGATGACTATGAACATCTGGTGCTTTCATCCAGCCGATAACACCATCTACTGCGCTTGGCTCCCAACTCAGTAAATAAAATTTCTCTTGATAATACTTTGCCTGCTTTTTAATATAATAGGAATTATTTTTATACTTTCTCGTTCCGATCGTATCCTTTAAGTTTTTCGGACTTGTATAAATTTGAGTACCTCTTGCTCGAATATGGCCCATACGACTAATGGATTTTTCCGTATACACAGTCTCTTCTTCTTCCAAATCAATTAAACGCTTCAAACCGATTTCATCCTGTGTTAAAGAATAATTTTTATATTCTTCCCTTTCTTCCGTAGACATTGCCTTCCATTTCTTTAAAAACCTCTCATATTTTGGGATAACCTCTTCTACAGTTCCATAATCTTTCACCCTGCCAAACTCAAGCCACAATATTTTCTGGCAAAATTTCTTCATTTGGCCGATGGAATGACTAACGAAAATCATCGTTTTTCCTTGCTTTTTAAACTCATTCATTTTGTCCAAACTTTTTTCAGCAAAAGCTTTATCCCCAACAGATAACGCTTCATCAATAATTAAAATATCTGGATCCACAGTTACTGAGATGGCAAATCCTAAACGTGATTTCATTCCACTTGAATATGATTTGACCGGTTGGTCGATAAAATCACCTAACTCAGAGAATTCAATAATATCTGGTTCCATTTCTTTAATTTCTTTCTTCGAGAACCCGAGCATCAGGCATTTTAATTCAATATTATCGCGACCAGTCAAATCACCTTTCAGCCCAGCAGAAACAGCAATAAGAGCTGTCTCTCCATTCACCTTGACCTTACCAGATGTCTCTGGAACGATACCTGCAATAATATTGGAAAGGGTAGATTTTCCCGAACCATTAATACCGATAAAACCGACAACATCTCCTTTTTCTGCCTCAAAAGACACATCAGTCAATGCATAAAAATCTTCCCCATATTCTTTAGGCGTGATCATATCAAGGAGACGTTCCTTTGTATCCTTATATAATGTATATTTTTTCGAAATATTTTCTACGATAATCGCTTTATCCATTAACATCACAAGCCTTTACAAATAATCGATGAAATGTCTTCTGAATTTGACATGCATCATGGAACCAATTATAAATAAAACAAGAACAAGTACCCAGAAATAAAGTGTATATTCCCAGTGTTCAATAAAATACCATTCAACCCCGAAAAAAGCAGAACGATACCCTTCAATTAAATAGACCAATGGATTGAGTTTCATAATCTTCATAATAATTGGGAACTCACTCAACTGGGTAATCGGCCACAGGACACCCGATAAATATAACATCATTCTAAGTGTTGAATTCAAAAACATATGAACATCTCGTATGATTGTCGATAGCGTCGATGTGATTAAGGCAAACGAGTAAATAAGACAAAAAGTAGCAAAAATGAAATAGAGCAACTGTAAATAATAAATATTCACATAATAGCCCAAAAATTGCATGATGATCATCGTAATCAAAATCATAGCAATATGAACATAAAGCTTTGAAAAAATCGCTATATTAGGAATGACACTCATTGGAAAATTCATTTTCGAAAGCATCCGGAGTCTCGTATAAATCGATTTTGACCCTTGAATCGTTGCTTGATAAAAGAAAAGCCATAAAAAGAATCCCGCAAGCAGCCAGCTAAAGAAAGGAATTTCCACATCTCCCACATAAACGGGGTCACGGCCTCGCAACGTGCCAAATACAAACCAATAAATCAAAATTTGAATAGCTGGATTGAGTAGTTCCCAAGCCATACCTAAATAATTATTTCGATTTTGGTTTTTTAATTCATACAAAGATAATCTCCGAGTTAAATAAAAATTATTAATTTGTTCTTTAATAACCATAATCGCTGATTTCATTATTATTTCCTCTCAAATCTGTACGTCATATCCTGGTTACGTTTTGTTCAATATTAAATTATACAACGATAATACTTAGAATACAAAGATATAACAGGCTTACCTTATATAAAGATAGGCCTGTTACTTATTATCTCGAAATATAACATTTGTTACCCGTTCACTCGCATATCCATCTTCTAGATAACAAAACTTATGATAAAATTCATCCAAGTTTTCACTTTGAAAACTTCCACGTTCTATTTTCATCATCTCTTCAATAAGTTCATCGGTCGTTCTAACAAGTGGCCCTGGGGCCTTTTCTTCAAAGTCAAAATAAAATCCGCGCAACGTATCCCGGTATTCTTCCAAATCATACACATAAAAAAGCATCGGACGTCTAAGATTTGCATAATCAAAGAATACAGATGAATAGTCTGTAATCAGAACATCCGCCATTAAATACAATTCATTGATATCTTCATAATGAGAAAAATCATAAACAAATCCGTCATAATCTTTTAAATCTAATTTTTCCGCTACAAGATAATGAAGCCTTAACACAATGACATAATTTTCCCCTAGAGACTTTCTCATCTGATCAAGGTCCATCTGCAATTCAAACTTATATTTCCCTACTCGATGAAACTGATTATCTCTCCATGTCGGAGCATAAAGAATCACTTTTTTATCAAGTGGCAAGGAAGCTTTTGTTTTTAACTTATTAATGGTTTCTTTGCTATTCCCAGAGCTAAGAACATCATTCCTTGGATACCCTGATTCAATCAAACTTTTATTAAATTGAAAAGCACGCTTAAAAATCTCAGTGGAATAAGCATTAGGTGAGATGAGATAATCCCACTTGTTTGCTTCTTTTACAAAATTTCTTTTATATCTTTCTGTGTTCGTTCCTGGCATATGCACCTGATCCATATCTGCAGCAAGCCGTTTCAGTGGAGTACCATGCCATGTCTGAACGTATGTCGTTCCTTTTGGTTTTGGAATCCATAAAGGTAGACGGCTATTCGTAATCCAATATTCTGCTCGCGCCAAAGTAAAAATCCACTTGATTCCAAACCGAGGCAAAATGTTTAATCCCTTATCCTTGAACTTATGAGTTGATCCTCTATCAACACTCCAATACAAACGATAATTAGGATAATTTTCTTTAATATATAAATATAACGCTTTTGGATTATCACTATATTGCTTGCCTAAAAAACTTTCAAATACAATTGTTTTTTTACGTGTTGGTAATTTTGTAGCTATGGTGAAAAGAAGCTTTAAAACATCTTTTACATATTTGCTTCTTCTAATTTTTATTATCCACTTTTTCAACCTATTCACCCTAAATATTGATTAATATCAATCATTTTCATTGTTAAAAATTCAACTTTCGTACACGCAAGAACCATACTGTGAAGTAAACTTTAAACTGTATTTCTCTCATTCTTTTGAAGATGAGTGCTAGTCCAACGCTGCTAAAAAACTCTCGCTTTCCATGGGCACGGCCTCAGCCTCCGACGTACAGGACGTACTAGTGCAGGTGTTGCGACAGGACGTCGCATACTTAACCTGCCTCGAAAAAACCACTCTGCGGGGTCTTCGGACACGTGTTGTTCCCATAAGACAAGGAAGGCTTCGGCAACTTTACACTCGCACGAAGAAAATTGGTTTATATTTTCAAGGAGTCTCGCATTTTTCAGCAGCTTAAAATAGCTTTCTTTCTTGGTGAGAAGAATTAAAACGTTATTTTTAAGGTCTATATCTAATCGTTAATCAAAAGTACTCCACTAGCGGAGGAAATACACGTAGACTCCTGCGGGAGCAAAGGCCTAGATGAGATCCCGCAGTGCGTCAGCACGAGGAGGCTCATCAGCCGCCCGCGGAAAGCGAAGTGTATATCCGGAGCGAGTATTAGCACAAACCATCATCTCATGTTATATCACAGGTTATTTCTATCCCAATTTATCCTATCAAGGATTATTTTCATTGCCAAAAACTTGTTCAATGGTTTTTTTAGTAGCCTTTCCATCATCCCAATGACAGAACCTGTTATAAAAGGCCTCATATCTTCCTTGATATCTATCCCGTATATCATTAATATTTTTGATAGCATCGATGACTTCATCTGTACTTCTTAAAAGAGGGCCTGGTACTTCTGTTTCTATATCAATATAAAATCCTCTCAAAGTATCACGGTATTTTTCTAAATCATAGGTGTAGTACAAGATTGGTCTTTTGAGGTTAGCGTAATCAAAAAACACAGAAGAATAATCCGTAATTAATATATCAGAGACAAGGTATAATTCAGCGATATCATCATAATTAGAAAAATCATATGCAAAACCTTCAAACTCGGAAATGTCCATTTGGGAAGCTATAAAGTAATGCATTCGGAGCAAAACAATATAATCGTCTCCAAGTTCTTCTTTCATTTTCTCGAGATTCAATTGCAACGTAAATTTATATTTACCCCGGGAATAAAACTCATCATCCCGCCATGTTGGCGCATATAAAACAACCTTCTTATCCAAAGGTACTCCAATTTCTTCTTTTATAGTATTAATATCTTGTTCTGTATTTTTATTATATAAAATATCATTTCGCGGATACCCAGCTTCTATAAACTTTTTATCGAATTTAAATGCTCTTCTAAATATATCAGAAGAATATTGATTTGGAGAGCTTAAATAATCCCATCTTCTCGATTGTTCATAAAAATGCCGTTTATAATTTGGGTTTGCTGAATAAACATCATCCATATCAAAAACTAATTGCTTTAATGGGGTTCCATGCCATGTTTGCAAATAAATATTTTCTTCCCTTTTATCCAAATACCTTGGTAGTCGAGAATTACTAATCCAATATTTTGCTCTTGCCAAATGATAAAAATAACGTAAGCTGAATCGTTTTACCGTTTTAGCAGTTCCAGGTAGCTTTCTCTCTTCATCAAAACACCATACATATTTATAGTTCATATTATTTTCTAACATATATTCATAAATATATTTTGGGCTATCCGAATAATTTTTTCCTAAAAAGCTCTCAAAAAACACTACATCCTTTTTTATAGGAAGCTTCAAAAAAACATGTCTATATAAAAAGATATAGAACTTCCTCTTTGTCTTAAGCCCTTTACGTAATTCTCGTAAAAAATTATGTCTCTTCATAACTCTTTTATACTTTTGCACATTACCCTTTATTAAAGGGCGAATTTCTATTTTTAGAAAGAGATCATACGCTTTAATAACTTCAGGTGAGATTCTCTGCAGCGATTTTTTTAAATCTCTAAGTAATTCAGGCTTTTTCTTATTCTTTTTAAAATATTTTACTACATCTTTTCTATAAAAATTTAATAGATGTTGATCTAAAAACAGATTTGCCTCTTCATCATGTATATTGTCTTTCAAATAATTATACATAAATAAAAAGTCATTTATCTTTTTCAAATCGTCGTACTGACTTAAGGCAGGATTTGATATAGGATCGTTCCTTTTTCTTTTAAAATAAATCGCATCTTTTACATAAGGTATTTGCTCATTATAAATAAAAGCAGGTAAGATAAATTGTAAATCTGCGTATATATCGACATCTTCTGAAAAACGAAGATTATTTTCCGTTATAAAACGTTTGCGAATTAAATAATTCGCTGCCGAATTATTTTTCAGTAATTTAAATCTATTATCTTCATAAGTCTTGACCTGAGTTAAACCATTGAAAAGAATTGCAAAACTCTTACTGAAATTAGTGGAATAGGTGCGACCCTTAATAATATCATGGTTCTTAATGTTTTGATTTAATTTTTCTAAAATATGTGGCTCCAGATAGTCATCACTGTCTAGAAAGTAGACAAACTCACCACTAGCCTGTTCCACGCCAAAGTTTCTAGCTGCCCCTACCCCTCTCCTTGCATTGAAATGAAACAGTTTCATATTATGATAGTTACTTGATAGATTTTCTAATAACTTTGTACAAGTATGATGACTACCATCATTTACTACAATCATTTCAATATTTTGATAGGTTTGTTCCATGACCGATTTGATACATTCTTCTATATATTCTTCTGTATTATACACAGGTATAATAACTGATACTTTATCCAAACGAACCACCTTGCTTTTCATGTAAGTGAATCAACTGCCCGTATTATAACATATTTGTATTTCCATGAGACTACTTACTTAATTTTCTTATATATCTTTAATACTTTATTCCCATTCGATTTAGGGAGATTTCCCTTCTTTAAGACCTTATCGTAAAAAACAGCATTTAATTCGAGAAAATGCTGTTTTTTTATACTCCCTATTCATCTAAATTGTTTATCTCTCTAAAAATTCGTTTACAATTATTGCGGTCTATGGTAGAAAAGATGAATCTTTTTTTATTTTTCACTCCATCCCGTTCCTGGAAATTATTTTTCAAATAATACTCGATAGAATGTATAACCTGGTCTTCTGTTTGGCAAATATCACCCAAAAATGTCTCCTCTTTTGGTCGCAAAATACCATTTTTGAAAAAAGAGGCGAAATCAAAATGGTAAAAGATAACTGGTTTTGACATATAATTAAAATCAAAAGAAACAGAAGAGTAATCCGTAATCATTAGTTGATTTTCAATCAATAAATCCTGCACATTCCTCTCACCTAGTTCAATGACTTTCACCCGTTCTGTATTTAGTTTTTTAAATTCATCTATAAATGGCTGCATACGATAATGCGGATAAAAATTGATATTTACATCATATTCCTCTAAAAGTTGATGAAGCATTGGATTTTCAAGCAATGATTGATAACGTTTAAAATACATGGAACCTTCAACTTTTCTATCGGTGTTTAACCACTCTCGCCATGTTGGAATTAATAAAACAGTTCTGTTTTCACTTTTTCGCTCTAGCAAATTATCAAAGCGAGATAGTCAAGTAACTTTAACCTCGTTCTTATCATAATTCATTTTAGATACAACCATTTGTTTTTCCGCTTCCGAACTGACACAAAATAGTTGAAACGGATATTTATAATAATTTTTATGATATTCAACTGTTTTTCTGCCCAGAACCCCATGCTGTAAAAAGACTTTTTTCCCTTCAACGTAATTATCCAGATCACAACCCTTCAAGGGTAAAATATAATCCGATTCATGCGAGCCAATAAATGTTGAGGCTAAGGATGCCATTCGCATATGTTTAAACGTACCTGTGAAAAGTATGTTCCCAAATTCCTTAATGTTTTTAATATCTTTTGAATTCGAATCAATGACATAATATACATCTAAATGTGGATAATTTTCTCGACAATATTTAAAAAAATGATAACCTGTATCCTGTGCTGTATCAGGTCTCTCTCCAATTAACCAAATTTCTTTTTTTCGGTTAAACATACGATCTATTTTTCTTCCAAACTTATAATAAATATATCCTAATCTTGATAGTGTAAAAGTTTCAAGTTTCAAATTACCTCGTGGTGTAAATGTAAGATATTGTGTAACGAATTTCTTTTTATTTCTCATAGTTGCTTTATCAATAATGCCATCTTTATAAAAAAGATACTCTTCACACCCGAGTCTTCTTTCATAAATCTCATTGTGATAATGAATTTGTATAAACAGATCATACATTCCATTTGAATTGTCTTCTAATTCGATAATCTTTGATAACGGCACTTCTATTTGGAATCCTGCTCGAAATTGTTTTTCATTCTTCGTATCGTCATCAATATCTTCAGACAATTCTATTCTTACTTCATTGTCACTTCTCTTTTTCCGAATGACTATATAACGTTTCATCTCCTTGATTGTTTCAGAGTAAATCGTATCTAAATAAGCATAACCTTTTAAATACAAGTATTTCTTATCAAATTCATAGGTTTCCAAATCTCTATGTATCTTTACCTCGTTTAATCTTAGGGATAAATTATTATTTACCGTTGTGTAAAAAAATAGTTGGTATACACGTGGTTTCATGAATTCAAATTTTGAATCTTCCTCTAACTCATTTGGCTTCTTAAAAGAAATACGAAACAAATGGTCTTCTCCGTTTATCGGTAAACAAATGGAACACTCCCATATCTGGTCAAATAATTCACGATCATGAATCAAACCTTTATAGTTAAATTCAAAGGAAAATTGAAAAGCTAAATGGTCATGGGTTGGTTGAAGTATGATGGGATATTCCAATGTTTCATAGGAGTTTCTCTGTTTTAATACCAATTTTGTCATGAGGTTTTCTTCTATGGCAATAGGTAATTGATTTTCTGTCATTCCATTCAATGTAACAGAGTCTTTATCCTTCGTTGTTATACTTAAATCATTCATCTCTATCGTTGCTAGAGTGCTTTTAAAAGACAAAGAACCTTTCACTGTTTTATATACAGATAGATAACGGGATTGTGATTCACATTTATATAATACATATTCTTTCTCTGATATTTTTGTCTCTTTCTCTAATTTCACTCGATGTCTTTTGTTATTATATTGAAAATAGAGGTCCCAAGTACCGTTATTGATATGATATTGATGGACGTTGAAATAAACTTCCCATGTTGAATCGTCAAGCCATTGATAAGGAATAAGATAATAAGTGGCAGATTTTCTCCTTTTTAAAATAAGTGTAACCCCTGCTCGTTCCGCATCATTTAATTTTAACCAGCCTTTTATATGTATCAATCCATCTATTTCAGACAACTTATAAACAGCATTCGAAAGACGCAGATTTGATTGTTTCTTATGCTCCCTTTCATTAAAATTCCTTGACATTTTCAAATTCCTTTCCCGTCCTAATAAAATATGTTTTCAGCGAACAGTCCTGTATAACTTGGATTGGTGTGTGGTGTGAAAAAGTAACTCAAATTACCACAAAGGAAAGATGTCACTTCAAACTTTTCACACGATACCCAAATACTCTATAATCTCCATATAAAAACATGCACGATTTTTTCACAATAATTATTATAATTACAAATGAGGTTGGGATAAAACTAAAGTAATCAACGTTAAAAGCGGACATTTAACTGACTAAGCGTAGGAAACATACGGAGACTCCTGCGGGAAGCAAGGCCTCGATGAGACCCCGCAAGGCTGTGCCTGAGGAGGCTCA
>Ga0079226_10001664_pt1 | contig 17101 bp, 15 predicted proteins | sample Poulit2014_FD_76345 | JGI IMG/M metagenome (GOLD analysis project Ga0079226, IMG submission 76345) | Agricultural soil microbial communities from Georgia to study Nitrogen management - Poultry litter 2014 | ecosystem: Environmental > Terrestrial > Soil > Agricultural land | place: USA: Georgia...
CCTCGCTGTTCACATCTGTCATCGCGTTCGGTATTGCAGCATTCGCAGCCGGGCTCGGGCTCTTGTTCATTCTCGTGGGATTGGCTTTGCGAGCACTGGCTGGTCCGGCAGTAGTTGAGAAGGCTCCGGGGGCTGCAACTGCAGCTGAACCGGCAGCAGCTTCATAAAATAACCTCACAGCTGAATAGTTCGCGGGTTCACTGGCTTTTATGTCAGTGAACCCGCTTCCTTTATGTGAACCGCAACAGTTTCAGTTCACTCGATGATCTGTGTTCCCGCTCCGCCTACTCCTAACCCGGTTGCCACCCTCAACTCCTGCCGCAATACCCAGGCGTTAATCCCTACTTCTAACCCCAACTCCAGACACTCGTCTGCCGAAATCTCACTATGTGGACACAAAATCGCTCGTTATCTCACATAGTGAGATGAAACCCGCGTTTTTGGCCTCTGGGTGTCTGGAGTTGGGGACAGTTGGTTGGGACTGGGTTCGAACCGTGAGTTGGGGCTGGCGAGGGGTAACAATCAGAACTAATCGCCGGTCTTGCGACCACGCGCACCGCTAATCAAGGCGGCGGTGAGCAGGAGTACACCGGCTCCGGCGAGGGCAAAGATTGCGACCGTTTGCGGGTCGATCGAAAAGCCTTGGCCACTGATAACCAGCATGACTCCGACCGTGACTAAAACCGCGCCCCACACGATTGTTCCGGCCCGAGGTGCACGTTTTTCGGGTACGGGAGTGGCCGGAGTGCCGTCGTCCTTAATTTCTGTGTTCATGAGTGGGATGCCTTTCCGCCTGCGGCGCGTTCAATTGATAAGTCACCGACTGCTCCGGAGACCTCAACATCTAGTGTGGGTTTGTTTTTAACGTTTTCTCCGTAGGTAAATGTTTGTTTGCCGGGGAAGGGGCTGCGGGTATCTGAGTGGAATTCGCCGCTGACGTCTCCGACTCCCAGTGTGGTTGTCACCGTGACGGGCCGGTCGTTGGGAATGATGACTGTCGCATCGCCTACGCCGACGCGCACCGATGTTTCGGCGTCACTGGTGATGGGGACAGTGGATAGGTCAACGTTTAACTGCCCTACTCCAACTGCTCGTCCTTCGCTTAATTCAGCCTGGGTCTCCGGGGTCCAGTTGAGTTCCCCTAAAACGGTGCCGTGCGAAATCCAGCCATAATTACTGACCATCGAAAAGATTGTGATTAATACGGCAATGGTGCCCAGAGGCGCCCCGATGCGTCCGCGCAGGCCCGCCCCGATAACGCCGAGTCCCAGGATGATCACGCCTACGCCGGCGGGCAGCAGCCACCAGGGGTCGCTATCGAGGCCCACTCCTACCGTGATGGCAATTGCGATGAGCGCTGTTCCTAAGACTGCGGCGAAGTAGGTGACTCCCATTCCTTTATTGGGTTGCCTCCGAGGAGGAGGTGGTGGCGGTGGAACATCACCATGCGGCGAGGGACCGGATGGCGGGCCCAGCGGTGTGGTGTGAGGGTCAGCATCTGCGCCGGCTTTACCGTCCGGGGCGTCTTCGTGATCAATAATGGACGTCGTTGCCTCGCCAGCCGAATGCGCTTCCGCTGGTGAGTTTGGTCCAGGCGTTCCGGGTGCTTGTGTGCTCTGCTCCGCGCCCTGCCCGCCGGGATAGCCGCCGGGGTTACCTGGGCCGCCAGGGCCGCGACTCTGATTGCTGTTGAAAACACCTTTGTCTTTAAAGACTGCCCATAGGACGATGACTGTCACGGCGATCCCGATGCCTCCCGGGAGGGTGAAGAAGCTGGAGTTCCACCAGGAGAAGCCGATCCAGAATGGTCCACCTAGCCCGATAAGGATCATCAATGCCGCTGCGATGAAGGAGCCACCGATGTGTCCATTGGTCAGATCTTCGGCCACGATTCTGTTATCGCGAGCATCTGGCAGGAGGAGCCATGCGGCGCCGTAAAAGATGAGGCCGATGCCAAAAATTCCGAGAATGATAAAACCGGTGCGGATCAGGATGGGGTCGACTTTGAGGTGCTGTCCCAGCGCACCTGATACGCCACCAATCCAACGCTCGTCGGTGCGGTAGAGACCCGACTTGCGTAGACCGGCGAAGAATCCGGTCGGTGAGGAGTCGTTGTTTTGGTTCATGTCTTAAGTCAATTATTTTCTCGGCCAAAGCGCTATGGGGTACCACCCTGACTCGACCCTGAACTTAGCGGGTAACCCGTGGATGTGACTCAGGGGAGACCCGGGTAAATCACTGTGTGACTAGGAAAAACTGCGGCAGAGTGTGACGATAAAACTAATGAGCCAATCACCATCGTCCTCACCAAACCACCACGAGCGGACTCACAAGTCGCCAGGGGGCAACTCCGGAACGCCTGAAAGGCTGCCACTGCGTCGCCCAGTGGGTGAAAGAAAACTGGGGGGAGTCGCTGCGGGGCTCTCATATCACTTGAACATCAACGTGACACTTATTCGCTGGCTCTTCATCGGTGTGAGTTTGATGGTGGGACTGGGCGTGGCGGTCTATATCTGGTTGTGGGTCATGATCCCAGCGGGCGACCCACGTCAGGCACAACGCGAGGAGAAACCCACTCGTGACAGCGCTCTGCACACGGGATTGGCTCCCACCTGGCAGCAGAAGGTGAGCAAACTTCCCCTCACTGATATTGCGGTGGGGGTCGTGCTTTTGATCGTTGCTGGCGCGCTGGTAGCGATGCGCGCGGGGATCGATATTGCGAATACTTTAATCCCGGTTCTGGTGTTGATCGCGGGCGCGATCTTGGGGTGGAGCCAGCTGGATGCTGTGCAGCGTGCCCGGTGGGTGGGTGCCCCGGGCGGGAAGACTCCGATTTCAGTGGTGCGCATTGTTGGCGGCGTGGCGCTCGCGGTTATCGGTACGGCGCTGCTGACAGTGGGAGAACGCGGACCAGGAGAACTCGCCAGCGCGACCGTGCCGATGCTCGCGGTTGTGATCGGTGCGGCACTGGTGCTTGCGCCCTGGTGGCTGCGCCTGGTGCGTGAGTTAGGCGAGGAACGTGCCGCGCGCGCTCGAGAAGCGGAGCGAGCCGACATTGCCGCTCATTTGCACGACTCGGTTTTGCAGACCCTGGCTCTCATTCGCATGAAATCAGCTGACCCAGATGCCGTCACGACACTGGCGCGCGCTCAGGAACGCGAACTACGCACCTGGCTCTATAGCGACCGCAGTTTTGAACACTCATCGCTATCGGAAGCGGTGAAAGAACTGGGAGTTGAAATTGAAGAGAACTCCAACATCTCCATTGAAATAGTCGTGGTTGGTGACGTGGAATTCTATGAAGGAAACTCTTCCGTGACTCAAGCGATTTTGGGGGCGCTGCGCGAAGCGATGGTGAATGCCACCAGGCATGGTGAACCGCCGGTTACTGTGTTTGTTGATATCTCGACCAACCAGGTGGAGGCGTTTGTCACCGACCGTGGCCCGGGCTTCATGATGGACGACGTGGCGTCCGACCGGCTCGGTGTGCGCGAGTCGATCATTGGCCGGATCGAGCGACGCGGCGGAGAAGTGACGATTCGCCCGCTCCCTGATCCGGCAACTGGCACCGAGGTGCGCATGGTCGTGCCGTTAGTGAAGGAATAGACATTACGTGAATACCAATGAAATTACGGTGGTCATTGTTGATGATCACAAGATGTTCCGCTCCGGTGTGCGGGCTGAACTAGCGGATGACTTGAACGTCTTAGGTGAAGCGGCAGACGTGGAGAGCGCCGTGGAAGTGATTCATGAGCATCGTCCACAGGTGGTTCTTCTTGACGTGCATTTACCTGGTGGAACAGGACGCGGTGGTATCGATGTTTTGCAGCAGTGCGCTGGGTTAAGAAATGAGGTTCGATTCCTCGCGTTATCCGTATCCGATTCTGCTGACGATGTCGTGGGTGTTGTGCGTGCTGGCGCTCGCGGATACGTAACGAAGGCGATTTCAGGGAATGAGTTGTCGGCCGCGGTGCGGCGGGTAGCAGCTGATGATGCGGTATTTTCGCCGCGGCTGGCGGGATTCGTTCTGGATGCTTTCGCCGCCGGTGTTGAGGTTGCTGTAGCTGATGATGAACTGGATCGCCTGTCGGATAGAGAGCGTGAAGTAATGCGTCTGATTGCGCGAGGGTATACGTATCGGGAAGCGGCGAGCGAGTTATTTATTTCAGTGAAAACCATTGAGACGCACGTATCGGCTGTTTTGCGGAAATTGCAGTTGTCCTCGCGTCATGAACTAACTCGGTGGGCGGCGGCGCGGCGACTGTTGTGACGACCCGTCACTTTATGGATACGCTGGCGGGTATGGAGACGTTTTACGGAATTGTTGTGGTTTTGCACCTGCTGTCGTGGGCGGTTGTTTTGGGTGGGTGGTTTGCCACTATCCGTAGCCCGCAGGTCACGCCGGGGATGATGCACGGGTCTTTCGCTGCTCTGCTGTTCGGGGTTATTTTGATGGGTACAGCGATTGCTTCGAAAGAGATTTCCGATCCCAACCACATGAAGCTGGGTGTTAAGGGCATTATTGCCGTCGCTGTGGTGATCCTGTTTGTTGTGGCGAAGCGCCAACTGCAGGCGGTTTCTGAGATTGAGCAGGGCGTGGCAGAGGCCGGTGGGGAATCCAATGAATCGGCTCTCGCTGCGGCAACATCATCGGGCGCTCGACTATTAATTACCTTGGCTGGCGTTCTGGTGATCGCGAATGTGATTATCGCTGTTTTGTGGACGTAATCCAGTAGCCGTAGTGAAGCCGGGCCCGCCAATGGATGGGTGTCAGGCCGTGACCGTAGAGTAGAACGGCGATGACTTCTCTTTTTGATGATGTGCCAGAAAGCGCTCTTGGTTCACTTCTGCCTAACTTGGCTCCTGCGAATCGAGCGGGGGTGCCCCCTGAGGACGACGCTCCTGTGGGCCCGAGAAGTGATTCTGACCCGGAGGCGCTCCTTGCCGGTTTGAACCCGCAGCAGCGCGAGGCTGTGCTGCACACTGGGGGCCCGCTTTTAATTGTTGCCGGTGCTGGTTCGGGGAAGACCCGGGTTTTAACCCAGCGGATCGGCTATCTATTGGCAACAGGGCAGGCGCGCCCTCACGAGATCTTGGCGATCACCTTCACCAATAAAGCCGCCGCTGAGATGCGGGAGCGCGTAGCCGAAATTGTGGGAGAAGCCGCTCGCTCGATGACGGTGTCAACATTCCACTCGCTGTGTGTGCGTATCTTGCGTCGTGAAGCGGCAGCATTGGGAATCAAGTCAAATTTCTCGATCTATGACTCCACGGATTCCAAGCGCTTGATGGCCTGGGTGGCTCGTCGTTTAGAACTGGACCCGAAACGTTTCCCGCCACGCGCGCTGGTTAACGCGGTGTCGAATCTGAAAAATGAGTTGGTTTCTCCCGCTGAGTATGCGCGTCAGACGGAAGATGCGAAACCGCGCAGTTTTGAGGCAGTAACGGCTCAGGCGTATGAGCTGTATCAAGACCGGTTGCAGGCGGCGCACTCCTTCGACTTTGATGACCTGATCATGGCAACCGTGCGGTTGTTGCAGGAGTTTCCGCATGTGGCCGAGAAGTACCACCGCTGGTACCGCCACGTGATGGTTGATGAGTATCAGGACACGAACCACGCCCAGTATGTTTTGGTGCGGGAATTGGTGGGTCGCGATGGTGGGCCGGTTCCGCCCGCGCAGTTGACTGTCGTCGGCGATGCTGACCAGTCGATTTACGCTTTCCGCGGTGCCACGATCCGCAATATTTTGGAGTTTGAGGACGACCATCCGGACGCTGAAACGATCCTGCTGGAGCAAAACTACCGGTCGACACAGACTATTTTGTCGGCGGCAAATGCGGTGATTCAACGCAACCCTGGGCGGCGTCCCAAGAATTTGTGGACGGCTTCTGGGCAGGGCCCGAAGGTTGTGGGTTACGTGGCCGATAACGAGCACGATGAGGCTCGCTTCATTGCGGAAGAGATTGATCGACTGGCTGATGAAGAGGACGTGCGTGCGGGAGATGTCGCTGTCTTCTATCGCACGAATGCCCAGTCACGGGCTTTGGAAGACGTCCTGATTCGTGTGGGCCTTCCGTATCGGGTAGTGGGCGGCACACGGTTTTATGAGCGAAAAGAAATCAAGGATGCCATCGCGTATCTGCGACTAGTGGCCAATCCGGATGACGACGTGAATCTGCGCCGCGTGATCAATGTTCCCAAGCGAGGGATTGGCGAGAAAGCCGAATCAACTGTAGCCAGTTTTGCTGATCAGGAGGGCATCTCGTTCGGTGCCGCTCTGCGCCAACTCGATGATGTTCCGGGTTTGGCGACGCGGTCTCGTAAATCTCTTGAAGGTTTTGTGGCTTTGATGGATGAATTCCAAGAAAGCCACGATTCAGGAACCGGTCCGGCAGACCTACTAGATCTGATTTTAGAGCGCAGCGGGTACTCAACGGCGCTGCGTGAAAGCGATGATCCCCAGGATGAGTCGCGGCTAGAGAACCTGGCCGAACTGGTCGCTGTTGCCAGCGAATTTGAAGAGGCGTTTCCTGAAGGTGACCTGGGGGACTTTTTAGAACGCGTATCGCTGGTAGCTGACGCGGATCAAATACCCGATGAGGACGGCGGTCAGGGCGTGGTCACGCTGATGACGCTGCACACCGCAAAGGGGCTGGAATTCCCGGCCGTCTTCGTTACGGGCCTAGAAGATGGCACCTTCCCCCATTCCCGTTCGCTTGCGGACGACGACGAGTTGGCTGAAGAACGACGCCTGGCTTACGTGGGACTAACCCGGGCACAGGAACGTCTGTATGTTTCGCGTGCTGCCATGCGTTCTGGGTGGGGTTCTCCGCAATACTTCCCGGCTTCGCGATTCTTAAGTGAAATCCCCGGAGACTTGGTGGACTGGCGCCGAGCAGAATCTTCGACTGTCGCGCTGCGCGGCCGCTCTTCGTGGCAAGAAGATGCTGATACGGGCTGGGGGTCACCAGTGATTGGTTCGGGGGTGAGCAGCACCAGTCGCCATGTGCCACCGTCGCCGCCCTCGAGTGGTCTAGCAAATAACGGAGAGTCGCTGGGCCTCGCGGTTGGTGATCGAGTTACTCATGACGCTTATGGCTTGGGAACCGTGGTTGCTGTTGAAGGAGCCGGCCGGAATGCAGTAGCTAAGGTCGACTTCTCCGGTGAGGGCGTCAAACGACTGCTTTTGCGGTATTCACCGGTCACGAAACTGTGAGGTATCGATAACCATCCCCTTGCGAAGCCCCCACTTTTCAAAAGAACCAACTGGGGCCTCCAGGGCGGCTGTTGCTCCGCGTTGCCCCACTAGACCAAATGGGCGCAGTCGCGCAATTTTCAAAACCGTGCCCGCGTCGTCTATCATTGCCACATCGAGGCTCTTCGTCATGCCCACGCCGTGAACTGAAGACGTCGGGGCAATAATCATCGCCTCCGGTAGGGGATTGCGGAACATCATGCCGCGCAGGCGGGTGCCAAAAGAATCGGCGATTAAAACGGTTCCTTTTTTTTGGCCGTTAATGATGAGGGGCTGAGGTTTCACTTTTTAGCCTTGGTCGTAAGTTTTGTTTCGAGGGGCACAGACCACAGAGCACTTCGCTAATATTGCTTTTCTATCACACGGAACAATTCGAGGAGCCATGTACAAATCTGTCGTTACGCTACTTGCAGCAACGCTTGTTTTGACCGCCTGCTCTCCGGCCGTCAGCGAAGACGTAGAGCCGGATCCGTCCGTCACGCCTCAGGAGCATGAGGGCGGTGAGGATGACAACACCCAAGGGGCTGACATTGTCACGGTCGAAAGTCGGCTGACTGATATTCCACTGACGGTGAATATTCATCCTGTCCAACGCTGGAACGAATTAGCTGTGCTGACCGTCGAGATGGAAATTAACGGAGAAGTACCGAACCGCGACGATCGTGTGCTGAATTCTTTTGATATTGATTCCACTATTGGTACCCCGCACAACACTCGCGGGCACGAATTTTTCACACTCATCGACCGCAGCGCCCACGAAGCGATACCGATTGCCTTTACCGATGAGGAACAGGGCGCGAACACGACAGATCGTTTGCTTTTCGAAGACGGAGAAAACGACCCCATCACTTCGCACATGTTTTACGCCGCTCCCGAGGGTGATCATGTTGACGTTTTTCTGCCGCTAATTGGGTATGTGCCAGATGTGTCGGTTGAGGACGTGTCTAAAGAAGAGTTGGTCGCAAACCCGGCTACAGAAGGGATGGGCGATCTGACTTTACGAACAGCGGGACTCGAACAGTACTCGGTTGCTCACGACCGAACTTCGACACTGCGCGCGGAAGGAGAGGAACAGACGTTAACTCTCGCGGCCGACGTGCTTTTTGAGACCGGTGAGCATGAACTGACGAAAAAGGCGAAGAAAGTCGTCACGCAAGCTGCCGATGATATTCGTGATCTCGCTGATGGGGGTGAAATACATTTAGTTGGGCACACGGACGACGTCTCATCTGCTTCGTTTAATCAAAAACTCTCTGAGCGGCGCGCAAACAGCGTGAAAGCCGCCCTGGAAGAAAACCTCGGTTCCGATTATATTTTCACCGCAGAAGGGCGTGGGAAAACAGAACCGATTGCCGATGGAACCAGTGCAGACGCGCGAGCTGCTAACCGGCGAGTAGAAATCGAATTCATTGCCACGAAACAGGCAGAATCTGAAGAGGTGAACTCTTTAGAGGCGTTGCCGAAGACTGAAGGCACGGTCATTGAAGATGGCTCATCGTTGCAGATCTCGGGCGCGGGTATTGACTATGAATTCTCTATAGAAGAGGTCAACGTACTTGACGACGAATATTTACAGGCGAGTTTTGAGTTAGAGCAGATTTCAGAAACAAACCATCCGCTCCTGGAGATCTTCAGCGGCATCGTGGACTCGTGGTCCCACGGTCGAAATATCGACACGTACGCGTTGATGAGCGGAGCCGGGAACTTCACGCTTCTCACGCAGGACGAGCATGTTTTCCCACTGGATTTTGAGATCCCACACGAGCAAAACGCATCTGATGACGAACTACGACGAATTATCGGTACCGGCGCGCCCACCGGTTCTTTTGTTGCTGGTGATGTTTTCCGCTATGACGTGGTCTGGCCGAACACCGGATCAGACACGGTTGTCATAGATATCCCCGACGTTGTTCGCTTTGTTGATGTGCCGGTGACAAAATAACGCAAAATCCTCGAGAAACTGCCCCGGTGGCCGGTCCCGCTGATTCTCGCGGCTACCATCACTAAGGGGTACACGGCCACAGCCGGTCGTGTCGACGCGATCAACGGAAGGTGGAGCAGGGTGGACCTGTTCGAATACCAAGCGCGTGACATGTTTGAGCGCTATGAAGTTCCGGTGCTGGGCGGTTTACTCGCCCGCACTCCCGAAGAGGCCGTTGCGGCCGCGGAAAAACTCGGGGGAGGGACAGTAGTCGTTAAGGCCCAGGTGAAAATCGGTGGCCGCGGTAAAGCCGGTGGTGTGAAACTGGCGCACTCACCTGCAGAAGCGGGTGAGAAAGCCGGGGAAATCCTGGGGATGGACATCAAGGGTCTAACCGTTAATGCGGTGATGATCGCTGAAGGTGCCCAGATTGCTGATGAGTACTACTTCTCTCTCTTGCTTGACCGTGCGAATCGTTCCTACCTGGCGATGGCCAGTGTTGAGGGCGGCATGGAAATCGAACAGCTTGCGGTTGAGCGCCCCGAAGCGTTAGCGAAGGTAGAAGTCGACCCAAACGTCGGTATCGACGAAGCTAAAGCTCGCGAAATTGTGGAGCAGGCTAATTTCGCTCCCGATGTGGCTGAGCAGGTTGTTCCCGTGTTGCAGAAACTCTCGGACGTCTACGTTGGGGAAGACGCCACACTGGTTGAAGTGAATCCGCTGGTGCGCACCGAAGATGGCAAGATCATCGCCCTGGACGGCAAGGTGTCTCTCGATGAGAACGCTGCCTTCCGTCATCCGGATCACGCCGAATTAGAAGACACGGCTGCTACTGATCCGCTAGAAGCAAAGGCTAAAGAAAAAGACTTAAACTACGTCAAACTCGACGGCAACGTCGGCATCATCGGTAATGGTGCTGGGCTCGTGATGTCGACCCTGGACGTTGTTGCTTACGCCGGTGAAAATCACGGCAACGTGAAGCCCGCGAACTTCCTCGACATTGGTGGCGGCGCGTCAGCTGACGTTATGGCAGCCGGCCTGGAAGTCATTTTGGGAGACCCGCAGGTTAAGTCCGTGTTCGTCAACGTCTTTGGCGGGATCACCGCCTGTGACCAGGTTGCCAGCGGCATTGTGCAGGCTCTGCGTCTGCTGGAAGACCGCGGCGAGAAGACAGATAAGCCGCTCGTGGTGCGCCTGGACGGAAACAACGTTGATGCGGGACGCCAAATCTTGGCCGAAGCAGCACACCCGGCAGTCAAGCTGGAAGACACGATGGACGGCGCGGCCGCGAAGGCTGCTGAACTGGCGCACGCCGCGCTGGAGGGCTGAGAACCATGGCAATCTTTATTGACGAAAATTCCAAGGTCATTGTGCAAGGAATGACCGGGTCCGAGGGGCAGAAGCACACCTCTCGGATGCTCGCTTCCGGAACCAACATTGTCGGCGGTGTTAACCCCCGCAAGGCCGGAACAGCAGTTGACTTCGAAGTATCTGGCGAGAAGCGTTCCATCCCGGTTTACGGCTCCGTTGCTGAAGCGATGGAAATCACCGGCGCCGACGTCTCGGTGATCTTCGTTCCACCGGCATTCACCAAGTCAGCGGTGGAAGAAGCCATTGACGCCAACATGCCGCTCAGCGTGATCATCACCGAGGGCATCCCGGTTAAAGATACGGCCGAGTTCTACGCTCGCGCCGCCGAGAAGGGCGTGCGTCTGGTTGGTCCGAACTGCCCCGGTGTGATTTCCCCGTCGAAGTCCAACGTGGGAATTATTCCGGCCGACATCACCGGCCCCGGAAAGATCGGACTGGTCTCAAAGTCGGGAACCTTGACCTACCAGATGATGCACGAACTGCGTGACTTTGGTTTCTCCACCTGCGTCGGTATTGGTGGCGATCCCGTCATCGGGACCACTCACATTGACGCCTTGGCAGCGTTTGAAGCTGATCCTGAGACTGAAGCGATCGTGATGATCGGTGAAATTGGTGGCGATGCTGAAGAGCGCGCCGCCGAGTACATCGCGAAGAACGTCACGAAGCCGGTTGTCGGCTACGTGGCCGGGTTCACTGCTCCGGAAGGTAAGACAATGGGGCATGCTGGCGCAATTGTCTCCGGATCATCCGGAACCGCGGCGGCGAAGAAGGAAGCGCTGGAAGCAGCCGGTGTAAAGGTCGGGCAGACACCCAGCGAAACCGCTGATTTGATGCGCGACATTCTGTCCGCGTAAAACACCTACGGTCTACCTCAGGAACTGGCATGGCTAGCTCAGGGGCGAGGCGCGTCGTCCATAATCGTTCGTCCTCGGCCCCTGAGCGCCAAAAACGTCTGTCTCGCTGGCGGCAGTGGCGCGATGGTATGGGCCCGGCCGTCACGGGAGCATTTGCGGCAATTCAGGCTGCGATTATCACTTTTCTAGCGGTTAATATTCCCGCCTTAGCCGCGTATCTAGCAACCTCCTCTGACCCCTCACTGGATGCTTCTCGCTGGTGGAACTCGGTCAACGTCGGCACCGATATCTGGCTCCTAGGTCACGGTGGGACGACGCGTTTAGACGATGCTCTAATTTCTTTAGCGCCTCTGGGCATCACGGTTTTAGCGTTGCTGGCGGTTTCCGGCATGTTTCGCCGCAGCGTCCCGCCCATTGCTGCGGGCTGGGTGGGAACTGTTTTGACTTACCCGTTGGTAGTGGGAATTTTGGGGGCGTTGGTAGCCACCTCAGCGGGCCGTGGCGGCCTGTGGAAGGCGGTGCTCGGCGCGGTCGGAATTGCTGTTGTAGGGGCTTCATCTGGATTGTGGCGCCACAGCGATGCTCCCAGCCGTGACCGAATGATTCCCACGTTGTGGCGACGCGCCCCACAGTGGGTTAAAGACGGCGTGCGCGGCGGCATCATCATTGTGGCCGCACAGTTGGCCATCGCCGGCTTGATTGCGGCGCTGTGGATTTTCCAAGGACAACGCGATATCGGCGACGTGCTTTTGGGTCTGGGAGAAGACTGGATCAGCCGCATTGTTTTCGCAGCCCTACAACTGTTATTCGTGCCAAACCTTGTGGTGTGGGCGTTCGCGTGGGTCTCGGGCGCCGGGTTTAGCGTTGGCACGGGCACAGTGTGGGCTCCAGACGTCATCATCTCCGGACCACTGCCGGCTCTGCCGATCTTTGGTGCGCTCCCGCAGCCGGACACCGTTCTTTTTGGTCGCTGGGTCTTGCTGATTCCAGTTTTGGCTGGCGTCCTTGCAGGATGGCGACTGATCTGGCGAGCTGTTGATCGGTCTTGGTACATGAACTTGGTGACCGCAGCCATTGCTTCCGTCGTGGCCGGCGCGGGTGCTTTCTTGATTAGTTGGTTATCGCAGGGCAGCATCGGGCCCGGTCGCATGATGGACGTCGGGCCTCACCTGGCGAAGGTCGCGCTATTTACGACGGGCACGGCCTTCGTAGGTTTGGCAGTTATTGTGCTTCTCGCCGGGAGGGCAATGCGGGTTGTTTATGCTTCGTTGCGTACAAAACTTCGCGAGAGCCCTTGAACCCGGCCACTTACTGTGTGCCTAGTAGTTGTGTGAATGGGTTCGAAATATCGTCTGTGTTCAACAGGTCCTTCAAACTGTCTTCAAAGTCTTGTTCACACTGTTCTTCAGAACTGATGGTTACGGCGCGCCGCAGGCAGTCTTGACGTTCCATTTGGATGGGCCACAGCGCCAAGAGCGATAGTGACGTTGCCAGCAGAACACCGGAAATAATTAAGCCGACAATCGCCATGGGAAGCGCGATTCCGCGCACCTGAGCTTTCCAGAGGCTAATCAGCGCGCGGATTCCAGTTACCAGTGCGGCGATATACGCCAGACTGGCCAGGATTTGCCACGGTAGCGGCAGGTTCGAACTCAATAGCCCCACGAGCATGAGGAAAGCGAAATGCAGTAGTCGCCTTTGGCCTTGCTCGGCGAGTTTGGGGTCAACTTCTCGTGGTGGGCGCGGGGTGCGCTGAGGCGTGGGGGCTCCAGGAATCCCGGAACGGGGCGCATGTGGACCCCCTTGGGGTGGCTTGATGGGGCGCTGAGGGGGTGTTGAAGGGTCGTCCGCCACGACCGCTACCTTTCGTCGTCAGAACAGGGCCGTGATCAATCATCCCCTATCTGGGGACTATCGTCGTAGCCTGTGAGCACTATGGATCCAACACGCATCGTCGTACTGGCCTCCGGTGGAGGCTCTAATCTGGCCGCGATGCTTGCTGCCCACAGTAGTGGCCAGTGGGGTGGTCGCGTGGTGGCGGTCGGTAGTGACGTTCCTGATTGTGGGGCGTTGGATCTGGCTGCTGAAGCTGAGGTTCCGACTTTTGCGCTGGCCCCCCGTGATTTTCCGCATCGCTCTGAGTGGGATGTGGCGCTAGCTGATCAAGTTGATCGGTTTGAACCTGATTTGGTGGTTTGTGCCGGGTTTATGCGTATTTTGGGGGATGAGTTTTTATCCCGTTGGGACGGTAGGGCTGTGAATACGCATCCGGCTTTGTTACCTTCTTTTCCTGGCGCACACGGTGTGCGTGACGCCTTGGCGTATGGCGTGAAACTTACTGGCGTTACTGTCCATCTGGTGGATGGTGGCGTTGATACTGGACCAATCATCGCCCAGCGCGCTGTGCCCGTGCGGGATGATGACGACGAGAGTTCACTGCATGAACGGATTAAGAGCGTCGAGCGTCGCCTGATCGTTGATGTTGTTGGCACAATGGCTCGCAGTGGCTGGCAGGTCGAAGATCGCCGGGTGCTGCTCAATGACCCCCTTCCGCTGGACTGAGAGTCCGTTGATCGTTTTGCAGGAGACGCACGTGTCTGATTCTTTTCATCGCCCCCTTCGACGCGCTTTAGTCAGTGTGTATGACAAGACCGGGTTAGCTGAGCTCGCTCAGGGGCTGCACGCGGCGGGAGTGGAACTGGTTTCGACTGGTTCGACGGCCGCGCGAATTGAGGCAGCAGGTGTTCCGGTGACTCCGGTGGAGAAGGTCACTGGTTTCGCTGAGTGCCTGCAGGGGCGGGTGAAGACGCTGCATCCGCATATTCACGCCGGGATCTTGGCTGACTTGCGTAAACCAGAGCATGAGGCGCAACTGGCGGGTTTGAGTATTAAACCGTTTGATCTGGTCGTAGGGAACCTGTATCCGTTTTCTGAAACGGTGGCTTCGGGGGCGGAATTCGATGACTGCATTGAGCAGATCGATATTGGGGGACCATCGATGGTGCGCGCGGCGGCGAAGAATCATCCGTCGGTTGCTGTCGTGGTGAATCCTGAGCATTACGCGAAGGTGGTTGCCGCGGCGAGCGGTGAAGGATTTACGCAGAAGGAGCGTCGCCAGTTAGCGGCCGAGGCTTTCGCGCATACGGCTGCTTATGATGTGGCGGTTTCGACGTGGTTTGCGCAGCAGATTGCTGAAGAAGATTCTCAAGACATTGAGGACGCCGACACTGCCGGTTCAGAAACCACGTTGCCTGAGGTCACGGGTGCGCTGTGGCATCGGGAGAAGGTGCTGCGGTATGGGGAGAATCCGCATCAGCCGGCGGCGCTGTACCGCGATGGGGACGCGATCGGGATCGCTTCTGCTGTGCAGTTGCACGGTAAGGAAATGTCTTTTAATAACTATGTTGACGGTGATGCGGCTCTGCGCGCCGCGTTTGATCAGCAGGGCGCCGCTGTCGCGGTGATTAAGCATGCGAATCCGTGTGGAATTGCGGTGGGCTCTGATATTGCTGAGGCGCACCGTAAAGCGCACGCTTGTGATCCGGTGTCGGCTTTTGGTGGCGTGATTGCGGCGAACCAGAAGGTGACTGCGCAGATGGCCAGCCAGGTCGCGGAGGTGTTCACCGAGGTGGTTTTGGCTCCGGAGTTTGAGCCGGAAGCTCTCGAGATTTTGACGAAGAAAAAGAACATTCGATTGTTGACGGTTGAGCGTCCCGAGCGTGGTCGTTTCGAGCAGCGCCCCATTTCTGGTGGCGTGCTGGTTCAGGCTGTGGATACGTTGCAGGCGGAAGGCGACGATCCGGCGAACTGGACCCTGGCGGCGGGTGAGGCGGCTGATGAGGCCACGCTGCAGGATCTGGCGTTCGCGTGGCGCTCATGCCGTGCCGTGAAGTCAAACGCGATTCTGCTGGCTGACGATGGTGCTTCAGTCGGTGTTGGCATGGGCCAGGTGAACCGCGTGGATTCCTGCCGTCTAGCTGTTGAGCGTGCGGGTCAAGAGCGCGCTAAGGATGCGGTTGCCGCCTCGGATGCGTTCTTCCCCTTCGCCGACGGCCTGCAAGTGCTTTTGGACGCCGGCGTGCGCGCTGTCGTACAACCCGGTGGCTCGGTGCGTGACCAGGAAGTCATCGACGCGGCCCAGGAAGCCGGAATCACGATGTACTTCACCGGCGCTCGGCACTTCGCTCACTAATAAGAAACTTTATTTCCCGCCGTCGACGGTGTTATCCGTTAGTATTATTCGGGCTTTGGCGCCCGAGCGTCACGAAGCCGGCGGGATGCATCAGTAGCAGCTGCTTCATCGACAAGTAGCGGGCCGCCTGCCAGGAGTTTGCGGCTGTCGGCGGTGTCGCGCGGCCTATCGACGCTGAAAACTGCCACCAGTTCTGCTGTTCCTTCTGGCGCGGTGTCTTTGTTGGTAAACCACAGCACACCCCACGAGTCGTCGCTTGTATCCCCGCGCATGACCCAGCGGGAGCTGTGCTGCGGGGAGCCGAAGAGTGAGACTTCGTGGCCCAGTTGGGTGGAGAATACATACGGTGCCGGTTCGGCAGGTATGTCGTTTCCTAACAGGCTCGCCACAGCTCGGGCGGGGTCTTGGAGCGCACCATCCCAGTGTCCACCCACGACTTCACCGTGCACGGCTGACTTTCGCGTCGTGCAGTCTCCAACAGCCCACAGGTTCGGTAGTGATGTGCGCTGAGTGTTATCGACCAGCACGTGGCCTGAAGCGGTCATGTCGACGCCGGTTTCTTGGAGCCACTCGGTGTGTGGGGCGACGCCCACTGCAGCCAGGACGGCGTCTGCCTCGAGCGTTTCGCCGGAGGTGAGCGTCACGGATGTGGCAGTCGTACTGGCAACAGGAGAGTTCAGGCGCAGCGTGACGCCCGCTTCTTCGTACCAAGGTGTGGTGAGAGATCCCACTTCTCCCAGTGCGGAAACTAGCGGCGTTGCACCAGCTTCGACGACTGTCACGTCACATCCCTGCGCCGCAGCCACGGTCGCGATCTCGGCGCCGATCCACCCCGCACCCACACACAGTAGTGAACCGCCAGGTTTGAGGGCGTTGCGAAGGCCAGTGGCGTCGTCCAAAGTGTGCAGGGTTAGGGCACCTTCCCAGTTCGCGGGACGTAGCGCGTAAGCGCCGCTGGCCGCGATCACGGCATCAATCGTCACGACGCGGGCATTGGTGGTGATCACCCACGTGTTTTCCACATGCGCGGCACCGAGGACTTCCTCATCAAGGTGGAGTTTTAGATCAGCAGCATGAATGTCCGCCCCCACTTCTGTTGCCAAGAGCGCGGGTTCGGTGCGGGTGAATAATTCTTTAGATAACGGCGGACGATCATAGGGGTCGTGCGGCTCGGCGCTGAAGAAATAGATTTCTCCAGTGAAACCGTTGTTCCGTAATTCTGTGACGGCACGGGAACCGGCCATACCGCCGCCGACAACTGCGATTCGTGAAATGTCCACTTCTTCACGTTACCGCGCAGACGAAGAGAGGTGAACGGGTACGCTGTCTAATTGATGTCTGATACGCGTAACCGCGGCCCCATTCTCGCCGCCATTGGAGTCTTATTCACACTCATCGTGGGTGTGGTCACCGACGCCCACATTGCGGCCTGGGTTCTGGTGGGGATCTTGCTGGTCTTCGCTGCACTGCGGATAGTTTTCGACGACAGTCGCGGGTTCGCTGTCCG
>Ga0079226_10001665_pt1 | contig 17086 bp, 15 predicted proteins | sample Poulit2014_FD_76345 | JGI IMG/M metagenome (GOLD analysis project Ga0079226, IMG submission 76345) | Agricultural soil microbial communities from Georgia to study Nitrogen management - Poultry litter 2014 | ecosystem: Environmental > Terrestrial > Soil > Agricultural land | place: USA: Georgia...
ACGTGGCCGTCCTCGACCTCGACGAGTCCGCCTGCCAGGAGGTCGCCGACGAGATCACCGAAGGGGGCGGCACCGCCCTGGCAGTTGGCGTGGACGTCTCGGACCCGGAGCAGGTCGAGGCGGGCGTGGCCCGGATCGCCGACGAGCTCGGCACGCCGACGCTGCTGGTCAACAACGCCGGCATCATCCGCGACAACCTCATCTTCAAGATGGGCGTCGAGGACTGGGACGCGGTCCTGGGTGTCCATCTGCGCGGCGCGTTCCTCATGACCAAGGCGGTCCAGGCCCACATGACGGCCGAGAAGTACGGGCGCATCGTCAACCTCTCCTCGACCTCTGCCCTCGGCAACCGCGGGCAGGTGAACTACTCGGCCGCGAAGGCGGGCATGCAGGGCTTCACCAAGACCCTGGCCATCGAGCTCGGGAAGTTCGGCGTCACCGCCAACGCGATCGCGCCCGGGTTCATCCAGACCGACATGACACGGGCGACGGCCGAGCGGATGGGCGTGCCCTTCGAGGACTTCCTCGCCCACGCGGCCAAGGAGGTCCCGGTCCAGCGGGCCGGCCAGCCGGAGGACATCGCCGCGACGGCCTCCTTCCTGCTCTCCGAGGAGGCGGGCTACGTCTCCGGGCAGGTCATCTACGTCGCCGGCGGCCCGAAGGACTGACGCACCTCAGGGGCCGTCGGCGGTGACGAAGTCGATCAGCTCCTCGACCCGGCCGAGCAGGGCCGGCTCGAGGTCGGTGTAGCTGCGCACGGTGCCGAGGATGCGCTGCCAGGCCCGGGCGATGTCCGCCTGCGTCTCGTGGGGCCAGCCGAGGTGGGCGCAGATCCCGCGCTTCCACTCCATCGAGCGGGGGATCTGCGGCCAGGCCTCCATGCCGAGGCGCTGCGGCCGCACCGACTGCCACACGTCGACATAGGGGTGGCCGACGATCAGGGCGTGCTCCGGGGCGACGCGGGCGGCCTTCGCCACGATCCGCGACTCCTTCGTGCCGGGGACGAGGTGGTCGACGAGCACGCCCATGCGCCGGCCGTCGCCCGGCGCGAAGTCGCGGATCACCCCGGCGAGGTCGTCGACCCCGTCGAGCATCTCCACGACGACCCCCTCGACACGCAGGTCGTGGCCCCAGACCTGCTCGACGAGCTCGGCATCGTGCTTGCCCTCGACGAAGATCCGGGACCCGCGCGCCACCCGGGCGCGGTGGTCGCGCACGGCGACCGATCCGCTCGCGGTGCGCGAGCTCGCCTGCTCGGCCGCGGCCAGGGCCGCACGGGCGGCCCCCTTCGGCGGGACCAGACGCACGGGCGCACCGTCGAGGAGGAAGCCCGGACCCAGCGGGAAGGCCTTGACCTTGCCCCGGCGGTCCTCCAGGTGCACGACCCGGACACCGCCGGCCTTCTCCACAGCGACGACGGCACCGACCCAGCCGGTCTCGACGTCCTCGACGACGAGACCGGTCTCGGCCTCGAGATCGCGAGCGGTGGGGCGGGCGAGGCGCCCCGTGGAGCGCCAGCCGCCGGCGAGGACGTCGGATCCGTATCGGTCAGTCACGTCAGGACCGTAGGCCGGGGCGGGCGGGGCGAAGGGGGCGGCACGCCGGATTCCCGGGAATGAATGCTCCGGTCCTAGAATTGGCACTCAGGAGATCGGAGTGCCAGTGATTCGAGGGAGGAGGTCCCCGTGAACGACGAGCGGCGCATGGCCGTGCTCAGCGCGATCGTCGAGGACTACGTCCAGACCTCGGAGCCGGTGGGGTCCAAGGCACTGCTGGATCGGCACCAGTTGAACGTGTCCGCGGCCACCGTGCGCAACGACATGGCGGCACTCGAGGACGAGGGGCTCATCGTCGCCCCGCACACCTCCGCGGGACGCATCCCCACCGATGCCGGGTACCGGCTCTTCGTCGACCGGCTGCAGGCCATCCGGCCGATGTCCCGGGGCGAGCGGGCCGCGATCACCGACTTCCTCGAGGGCGCCGACGAGCTCGACGTCGTCCTGGACCGGACCGTGCGTCTCCTCTCCTCGCTGACCCGGCAGGTCGCGGTCGTGCAGTACCCCTCGCTGACCCGGAGCACCGTCAAGCACATCGAGCTGGTCCCGATGAACGAGACCCGGCTGATGGTCGTGGTGATCATGGGCACCGGGCGGGTCGAGCAGCGGATCGTGCCCACCACGGTCGACTACACGACGCAGGCCGGTGAGGAGGTGCTGGGGCGGGCCCGGACCCTGGTCAACGCCGTGACCCGCGAGCGTCGTCTCGCGGAGGCACGGACGGCCCTGAAGGCCCTGCACGACGGTGACGTGGAGACCGAGGACGCCCTCACGGCCGGCGTCCTCGAGGCCCTCGAGGACGCCCTCGCCGACGAGCGCGAGACGAAGGTCACGCTCGCCGGCACGGCGAACCTGGCCCGCAGCCCGCAGGACTTCCCGATGACCCTGGAGCCGGTGCTCGACGCGCTCGAGCAGCAGGTCGTCCTGCTCAAGCTGCTCAGCGTCGAGGCCCAGGGGACCGCCGCGGGCGGCCGGGTCGCGGTCCGCATCGGTTCGGAGAACCAGGTCTCCGGGCTGCAGGGGACCTCCCTGGTCACCACGGCGTACGGTTCCGAGGAGGAAGAGGTCGGCGCCATCGGTGTGCTGGGGCCGACCCGCATGGACTACCCGGCGACGATCGCGCAGGTGCGAGCCGTCGCGACCTATCTCTCGCGGATCATCAACGGCTGACGGCCGTTCGATCCGCGCCGACCACCACGACATCACGAGGACCAAGGCGTGAACGACTACTACGAGGACCTGGGCGTCAGCCACGACGCGAGCCAGGAGGACATCAAGCGGGCCTACCGCAAGCTGGCCCGCACGCTGCACCCGGACGTCAACCCGGGCCCCGAGGCGGAGGAGCGCTTCAAGGAGGTCAGCCAGGCCTACGACGTGCTCGGTGACGAGACCAAGCGTCGCCAGTACGACATGGGCGCCGACCCCTACGGCGGCTCCCAGGACGGCTTCGGCGCCGGCTTCACCTTCAGCGACATCATGGAGCAGTTCTTCGGCGCCGCCGGTGCCGGTGGGCGCGGCCGCGGTCCCCGCTCGCGGCGCTCCCGCGGCCAGGACGGGCTCGTCGGGCTGCAGGTCGACCTCGACGCGGCCGTCTTCGGCGGCCAGGAGGACCTGACGATCGACACCGCCACGGTCTGCACCCACTGCTCCGGCGACGGCAGCCAGCCGGGCACCGGCCGGCGCACCTGCGAGACCTGTGGCGGTCAGGGCGAGATCCAGCAGGTGCAACGCTCCTTCCTCGGTCAGGTGATGACCAGCCGGCCGTGCCCCACCTGCCAGGGCTTCGGCGAGATCATCGTCAGCCCGTGCCACGAGTGCGCCGGCCAGGGACGGCTGCGCACCCGCCGCACGCTCAAGGTCAAGATCCCCGCCGGCGTCGACACCGGCACCCGGATCCACCTCGCGGGCGAAGGGGAGGTCGGGCCCGGTGGTGGGCCGGCCGGGGACCTCTACGTCGAGCTGCAGGTCCGCCCGCACGAGACCTTCACCCGCCGCGGGGACGACCTGCACGCGACCGTCGCCGTCCCGATGACCGCGGCCGCCCTCGGCGTCGAGATCGACTTCGAGACCCTCGACGGCACCCGGCAGATCACCCTGGAGCGGGGTACCCAGCCCGGCGACACGGTGATCCTCTCCGGCCTCGGCGTGGGCCACCTGCGCACCGACGGCCGCGGTGACCTGATCATCCACGCCGACGTGCGCACGCCCACGCACCTGGACGAGGAGCAGGAGTCGCTGCTGCGGGAGCTGGCCAGCGTGCGCGACGAGGAGCAGCCGGACGGGCAGCCCGCCGACGCCGACTCCGGCTTCGTCGGCCGGCTGCGGCACGCCTTCAGGCGCTGAGCCACCGGTGACCGCGCCGCTCTTCCTCGTCGATCCTCCGGCGCTCGACGGGCTCACGACCGACTCGGTCGTGGACCTCACCGGGGCCGAGGCCCACCACGCGGCCACCGTCGTCCGGCTGCGGGTGGGGGAGGAGGTGCTCGTCGGCGACCGGCGCGGTGCCCGCGTGCTCACCGAGGCCGCCGAGGTCTCCGGGGACACCGTGCGGTTGCGGGTGCTGGAGCGCGCCGACGAGCCGGAGCCCTCCCTTCGCCTGACCCTCGTGCAGGCCCTGGCCAAGGACGGACGCGACGAGGACGCCGTCGAGGCCGCCACCGAGCTCGGCGTCGACCGGATCATCCCGTGGCAGGCCGAGCGCTCGATCGTGCGCTGGAAGGGACCCAAGGCCGACAAGGGGCTGCGCAAGTGGTCCCACGTCATCGAGCGTGCGGCCAAGCAGTCCCGCCGTGGACGGTGGCCGGACCTGGCCCCCATGGCCACCACCCGCGACCTGCTCCGGGAGTGTGCGGGGCGCACCGTGCTCGTCCTCCACGAGGAGGCGAGCACCCCGCTCGCGACCACGGACCTGCCCGGGGACGGCGAGGTCCTCCTCGTCGTCGGCCCCGAAGGGGGGATCGCCTCCCGGGAGATCGACTGGCTGACCGAGGCGGGGGCGACCACGGTCCGGCTCGGTCGGGAGGTGCTGCGTGCCTCGACCGCGGGGCCTGCCGCCATCGCAGTGGTCAACGCGGTGCACCGGTGGCGCTGAGCCGGGAGCGCCACCCGCCGCAGGGGTCCCCGGCGGGTCATCGCCCGTAGACTGGGCACCACGATGCCACGATCTGACAAACCCGACCTGCGCGCGCTCGAGGCGATCTCCGACGAGCCCCCGCAAGGATCTGCCCACGACGACGAGCACTCCTCGCAGACGATCGTCCTGCCGGACACCATCTCGATGGTCAGCCTGCTCGGTACCGGCGACCAGCTGCTGCGGACCATGGAGCGGGCCTTCCCCAAGGTGGAGATCCTCGTGCGGGGTAATGAGTTCCGCCTGCAGGGTCCGGCCGGGGACCTGGACGTCATCGACCGGCTGCTCGATGAGCTGACCGAGATCGTCGAGGCAGGGCAGCCGCTGAACCAGGACTCCGTGCAGCGCTCCATCATCATGCTCAAGGGCAGCACGCGGGAGCGGCCGGCCGATGTCCTGACCCAGAACATCGTCTCCAGCCGGGGGCGGACCGTCCGGCCCAAGACCCTCGGTCAGAAGCACTACGTCGACGGCATCGGCGAGAACACCGTGATCTTCGGGATCGGCCCCGCCGGGACCGGCAAGACCTACCTGGCCATGGCCAAGGCGGTCGCCGCGCTGCAGGCCAAGGAGGTGGGGCGGATCATCCTCACCCGACCCGCGGTCGAGGCGGGCGAGAAGCTGGGCTTCCTCCCCGGCACCCTCGGGGACAAGATCGACCCCTACCTGCGCCCGCTCTACGACGCGCTGCACGACATGATCGACCCGGAGTCGATCCCGCGGCTGATGGCTGCCGGGACGATCGAGGTCGCCCCGCTGGCCTTCATGCGCGGCCGGACGCTGAACAACTCCTTCATCATCCTCGACGAGGCGCAGAACACCTCGCCGGAGCAGATGAAGATGTTCCTCACCCGGCTCGGCTTCGGCTCCAAGATGGTCGTCACGGGTGACATCAGCCAGGTCGACCTGCCCGGCGGGACCCAGTCCGGACTACGGGTGGTGCGCCGGATCCTCGCCGACGTCGAGGACATCCACTTCGCCTACCTGGGGGCGGAGGACGTGGTCCGCCACCGACTCGTCGGCGAGATCGTGAATGCCTACGAGCGCTACGACGCCACCCGGTCGAAGGGGGAGAAGCAGTGAGCATCGAGGTGCTCAACGAGGTCGGCTACGACCTCTCGGAGATCGAGCTGGTGGGTGTCTCCCGCTACGTGCTGGAGGAGATGCGTGTCCACCCGCAGGCCGAGCTGTGCATCCGTCTCGTCGACGAGGAGACGATGACGGTCCTGCACGAGCAGTGGATGGACCTGCCCGGGCCGACCGACGTGATGAGCTTCCCGATGGACGAGCTGCGGCCCGGGCCGGAGGGGGAGACCTCCGACGAGGGCGTGCTCGGTGACATCGTGCTGTGCCCCTCGGTCGCCGAGAAGCAGGCCGCGGCAGCCGGCCACGCGCCCGTCGAGGAGTTGCTGCTGCTCACCACCCACGGGATCCTGCACCTGCTCGGATTCGACCATGCCGAGCCCGATGAGGAGAAGGAGATGTTCGAGCTGCAGCGCCAGCTGCTGCTCACCTTCCTCGCCGGACGGGGGCGGGAGCGACGGGCGTGACCGGTCTGATCATCGGGGTCGGCGTCTCGGTCGTCGCCGCCTTCGTCCTCACCCTGGTCGACGCCGCGATCGGCTCGGCCTCGCGAGTCGCCGCCGAGGAGGCCGAGGAGGCCGGCCGGCGCGGCGGCACCGCGCTGCGGCGGATCCTCCAGGGGGGAGCGGCGCCGATCTCCGTGCTCGCCTTCATGCGGGCGGTCGCCGAGGCCACGACCGCCGTGCTCGTGACGCTGCTCGTCACCGCACGGATCGAGGCGGCGGGCACCGCCCTGGTCGTGTCGATCGCGATCATGGTGCTCATCACCTTCGTCGTCGTCGGCGTCTCGCCCCGCACCCTCGGGCGCCAGCACAGCGCCCGGGTGGCCCTCATCGCGGCACCGGTCATGGTCTGGCTGCAGCGCATCCTCGGCCCCCTGGCCCGGCTGCTCGTCGCCTTCGGCAATGCCGTCACCCCCGGCGGCGGCTACCGCGACGGTCCCTTCCGCTCCGAGGCCGAGCTGCGCGACCTCCTCGACATCGCGGGGGAGCGCTCCCTCATCGAGGAGGAGGAGCGGGACATGCTCCACTCCGTCTTCGAGCTCGGCGACACCCTCGCCCGGGAGGTCATGGTGCCGCGCACCGACATGATCACCATCGAGGGGGACAAGGTCGCCCGCAAGGGGCTCAACCTGCTCATCCGCTCCGGCTTCTCCCGCATCCCCGTCGTCGGCGAGTCGACCGATGACATCATCGGCCTGCTCTACCTCAAGGACTGCGTGCGCCGGACCCTCGCCGACGAGTCGGCGGCGGACCTGCCGGTGGAGAAGCTGGCGCGGCCGGCCCCCTTCGTGCCGGAGAGCAAGCCGCTGGACGACCTGCTGCGGGAGATGCAGGGACACCAGACCCACGCGGCGATCGTCGTCGACGAGTACGGCGGCACCGCAGGACTGGTGACGATCGAGGACATCCTCGAGGAGATCGTGGGCGAGATCACCGACGAGTACGACCGCGAGGGCCCCGGGGTCGAGGACCTCGGCGGGGAGCACTTCCGCGTCCCGGCCAACCTGCACCTGGACGACCTCGCCGAGCTCTACGACATGGACCTCGAGGACGAGGACGTCGACACCGTCGGCGGGCTCCTCGGCAAGATGACCGGGCGGGTCCCGATCGTCGGCACCACGTGCGAGGTCGCCGGGCTGCGCCTCACTGCTGAGAAGATGTCGGGGCGACGGCACCGGATCGCGACGGTGCTCGTCGAGCGCGAGCCATCACCAGACGCGGCGGAGGACGCCGCGCCGGACCACGAGGAGATCGGGGCATGACGGAGCACAGCGGGTGGCAGGCGGGCTTCGCCTGTCTCGTCGGCCGCCCGAACGCGGGCAAGTCGACCCTCACGAATGCGCTCGTCGGGGAGAAGGTGGCGATCACCTCGAGCAGGCCGCAGACGACCCGGCACACCATCCGGGGTATCGCCACGCGCGAGCGCCAGCAGCTGATCCTCGTGGACACCCCGGGGCTGCACAAACCCCGGACCCTCCTCGGCGAGCGGCTCAACGACCTCGTCCGGGACACCCTGCTCGAGGTGGACGTCATCGGCTTCTGCCTGCCCGCCGACCAGAAGATCGGGCCCGGCGACGGCTACATCGCGGCAGACCTCGTCGAGCTGCAGCGGGACAAGAAGGTCCCGGTCGTGGCCATCGCGACCAAGAGCGACGCCGTGGACCGCGAGCGGCTGGCCGAGCACCTCATCGCCATCGACCAGCTCGGGGACTGGGCCGCGATCGTGCCGTGCTCGGCGGTGCGCGGCGACCAGGTGGAGGACGTGCGCCAGGTGCTCTCGGAGTACCTCCCGCCCTCGCCCGCGCCGCTCTACCCCGAGGAGGTGCTCACGGACGAGTCGAGCGAGAAGATGATCGCCGAGCTCGTGCGGGAGGCCGCCCTGGAGGGCGTGCGCGACGAGCTGCCGCACAGTCTCGCCGTGCTCGTCGAGGAGATCGTCCCGAGGGAGGAGCGACCGGAGGAGGACCCGCTCCTCGACGTGCGCGTCCACCTCTACGTGGAGCGGGAGAGCCAGAAGGCCATCATCATCGGTCGGGGCGGCTCCCGGCTGCGCGAGGTCGGCACCACCGCACGGCGCGGGATCGAGGAGCTGCTGGGCCAGCAGGTCTACCTCAACCTGCACGTGAAGGTCGCCAAGGACTGGCAGCGGGACCCGAAGCAGATGCAGCGACTGGGCTTCTGAGCGACCCCGCCCGGGTCGGTTCGGTTTGTGCCCCAGCGGATCGTGAGTCATCGTGGTTCGTTGGTGCCTGTGCGGCGCCCACATCCGCAAGACGTCCACGACAGGGAGGAGTGGTCGCCCGCACAGAAGCGGTCGGCCTTGAGCGCAACGTGAGCACACCTACGGAAACACCTGACCAGAGTGGGGCCCGGTTGCGGGACTCGCGCCGGGTCGACCACCCGGCATTGGAGAAGCGAGTCCTGGCCCAGGACGAGAAGTTCCCGCTGGACAAGATCGTCTTCGGCGTCACCGCCGTCCTCTCGCTGGCCTTCGTCCTCTGGGGCGTGATCAGCACCTCCAGTCTCTCCACCGCGTCGGCGAGCGGCCTCGACTGGGTCGTGACCAACACCGGTTGGCTCTTCGCCCTCGCCGCGACGGCCTTCGTCGTCTTCGTGATCTGGCTCGCGGCGAGCCACTACGGCAACATCCCGCTCGGGCAGGACGGCGAGCCGCCGGAGTTCAAGACGGTCTCCTGGATCGCCATGATGTTCTCCGCCGGCATGGGCATCGGTCTGATGTTCTGGGGCGCGGCCGAGCCGCTGATCCACTACGTCACCCCACCGCCGGGGACCGGAGGTCAGGGCAGGCACGACGTGGCCATGGCCACCACGCTCTTCCACTGGACCCTGCACCCGTGGGCCATCTACACCCTCGCCGGCCTGGCGATCGCCTACGGCGTCTTCCGCAAGGGCCGCGGCCTGACGATCAGCGCCGTCTTCGAGCCGCTGCTCGGCCGCCGCGGCGTCAACGGGCCCGCGGGCAAGATCATCGACATCTTCGCGATCTTCGCGACGCTCTTCGGCTCCGCGACCTCGCTGGGCCTCGGCGCGCTGCAGATCTCCTCGGGTGCCCAGATCGTCGGCTGGGCCGATGACGGGGCCTCGAACGCGCTGCTCGTCGGCATCATCACCGTGCTCACGATCTGCTTCATCATCTCGGCGGTCTCCGGTGTCGAGCGCGGCATCCAGTACCTGTCGAACACCAACATGGTGCTCGCGTTGATCCTGGCCGTCTTCGTCTTCGTCGTCGGGCCGACGGTCTTCATCCTCAACCTCGTCCCGACCGGGCTGGGCACCTACATCCAGCACCTCATCGACTACTCCGCCCGGACCAACGCCATCGGCGGGGAAGCGACCAACAGCTGGCTGGCGAGCTGGACGATCTTCTACTGGGCCTGGTGGATCAGCTGGACCCCCTTCGTCGGCATGTTCATCGCCCGCATCTCCCGGGGCCGGACCATCCGTGAGTTCGTCACCGGCGTGCTGCTCGTGCCGAGCGCGGTCAGCCTGATCTGGTTCGCGATCTTCGGTGGTGCCGCGATGCACGCCGAGGACGCCGGCGCCAAGCTCTCCGAGCTCAGCGGTGGTGAGGAGGCCACGCTCTTCGGCCTGCTGGACACGATGCCGGGGGCGACGGTCTCCTCCGTGCTGGTCATGGTCCTCGTGGCGATCTTCTTCGTCTCGGGCGCCGACGCGGCCTCCATCGTCATGGGGTCGCTGAGCGAGCACGGCACGTTGGAGCCGAACAAGGTCACGGTGATCTTCTGGGGTGTCGCCACCGGAGCGGCTGCCGCGGTCATGCTCATCATCGGTGGCGAGGACGCGCTGGCCGGCCTGCAACAGGTGGTCATCATCGCCAGCCTGCCCTTCGTGGTCATCATGATCGGCATGGCGGTGTCACTGGTGAAGGACCTGCAGGCCGATCCGCTCGTCGTGCGCCGGCGCTATGCCCGGATGGCGGTTGACAATGCCGTCGTCACCGGTGTCATCGAGCACGGGGACGACTTCGCGATCGCCGTGGACGAGGCCGGGCCCGGCCAGGGCATCGACCGGAACAAGGCCCTGCACAAGACCCCGACGCCCGACGAGGACACGGCCACGCCGGCCTCCGAGGAGCAGGACGGGTAGCCCACATCGTGGATCCGGTGTCCGGGGCCCGAACGCCATGACGGCGTCCGGGCCCCGACCCGTATCCTGCTGCCCATGCACATCGGAGTTTTTGGAGCCACCGGCCAGGTCGGATCAGTCATTCGGGCGCTGCTGGAGGAGCGGGACTTCCCCGTCACCTCGATGCGGTACTTCGCCTCTGCCCGATCCGCCGGGTCGACCCTGCCGTGGAAGGGCGAGGAGGTGACCGTCGAGGACACCGCGACCGCGGACTTCTCCGGGCTGGACATCGCGCTCTTCTCCAACGGGGGATCGACGAGCAAGGAGGTCGCGCCCAAGGTCGCGGCCGCCGGCGCCACCGTCATCGACAACTCGAGTGCCTGGCGCAAGGACCCCCAGGTCCCGCTCGTCGTCTCCGAGGTCAACCCCGAGGACATCGAGGACCTGCCCAAGGGCATCATCGCCAACCCCAACTGCACGACGATGGCCGCCATGCCGGTCCTGAAGGCGCTGCACGACGAGGCGGGGCTGGTCTCCCTTCGCGTCGCCACCTACCAGGCCGTCTCCGGCTCCGGTGGCAAGGGCCTGACCGAGCTCGACAGCCAGCTGCGCGCCGGCTACGCCTCGGGTGATCCCAAGGACCTCGCCCTGGACGGCGGGGCGGTCACGCTGCCCGAGCCACAGGTCTACGAGGTCCTGGTCGCCTTCAACGTCGTCGCGATCGCCGGCTCGATCGTCGACGACGGCACGCTGGAGACCGACGAGGAGCAGAAGCTGCGCAACGAGTCCCGCCGGATCCTGCACGCGCCGGAGCTGCGCGTCTCCGGTACCTGCGTGCGGGTGCCCGTCTTCTCCGGCCACGCGCTGGCCATCCACGCCGAGTTCGACGAGGACATCACCCCGGAGCAGGCCACGAAGATCCTCGACGCGGCCCCCGGAGTGGTCCTGGCCGATGTGCCCAACCCGCTCTCGGCCACCGGCAAGGACGAGGTCCAGGTGGGTCGCATCCGCAAGGACCAGGCGGTCCCGGGCGACAAGGGCCTGACGCTCTTCGTCGTCGGCGACAACCTGCGCAAGGGCGCCGCCCTCAACGCCGTCCAGGTCGCCGAGGCCGTGGCAGCGCGCAAGGGCTGAGTCCCGACGTCCCGACACGAGGACGCCCCGCACGTCGCCGCGTGCGGGGCGTCCTGCTCCCGCGAGTCGGGCGACCGAGGCCCGTCCGGATCGTGAGCGGCTCCGTCCGAGGGGTGGATGGGGAGTAGGGTGGCGGCCATGCGGACGGACCTGCTCCTTCTCTGCCGCGGCGAGGCCTGACAGACGGCCACCTCGTCGCGGAGTTCGTGGTGCCGCCCACCCATCGACGTGACGAAGGATGAAGGATGATCCACCCCCAGCAGGACACGCGGATGCCGATCCGCAAGTACGTGCCCTTCCAGGACCAGATCCGGGTCGAGCTGCCGGACCGCACCTGGCCGGACCAGGTGATGACCAAGGCCCCGCGCTGGTGCGCGGTCGACCTGCGTGACGGCAACCAGGCACTCATCGACCCGATGGACGCCGACCGCAAGCTGACGATGTTCCAGCTGCTGGTCCGCCTCGGGTACAAGGAGATCGAGGTCGGCTTCCCCAGCGCCAGCCAGACCGACTACGACTTCTGCCGCCGGCTCATCGACGGCGGCCACATCCCCGAGGACGTCACGATCCAGGTGCTCACGCAGTGCCGGGACCACCTGATCGAGAAGACCTTCGACGCCATCGCCGGCGCCCCCCAGGCGATCGTGCACTTCTACAACTCGACCTCGGTGCTGCAGCGGCGGGTCGTCTTCGACACCGACCAGGACGGCATCGTCGACATCGCCCTCCAGGGTGCCCGGCTGTGCAAGAAGCTGGAGGAGACCGTCCCCGAGACCACGATCATCTACCAGTACTCGCCCGAGTCCTACACCGGGACCGAGCTGGAGTTCGCGGCCCGGATCTGCAACGAGGTCATCGAGATCATCGACCCGACGCCGGACCACAAGATGATCATCAACCTGCCGGCCACGGTCGAGATGGCCACGCCGAACGTCTACGCGGACTCCATCGAGTGGATGAGCCGGCACCTGGACCGGCGGGAGTCGGTGATGCTCTCGCTGCACCCGCACAACGACCGCGGTGAGGGTGTCGCCGCTGCCGAGCTGGGCTACCTGGCCGGAGCGGACCGGATCGAGGGCTGCCTCTTCGGCAACGGCGAGCGCACCGGCAATGTCGACCTGGTCACGTTGGGAATGAACCTCTTCAGCCAGGGGATCGACCCGCAGATCGACTTCTCCGACATGGACGAGATCCGGCGCACCGTCGAGGAGTGCAACCAGCTGCCGGTGCACCCGCGCCACCCCTGGGGCGGCGACCTGGTCTACACCGCCTTCTCCGGCTCCCACCAGGACGCGATCAGCAAGGGCTTCGCCGACATGCAGGCCCGGGCCAAGGCGGCCGGCAAGGGCATCGACGACATCGACTGGGGCGTGCCGTACCTGCCCATCGACCCGCACGACATCGGCCGGGACTACGAGGCGGTCGTGCGCGTCAACAGCCAGTCCGGCAAGGGCGGCGTGGCCTACCTGCTCAAGTCCGAGGTCGGCCTGGACCTGCCGCGCCGGCTGCAGATGGAGTTCTCCCAGGTCGTGCAGCGCAAGACCGACTCCGACGGTGGCGAGATGAGCGGCGTCGCGTTGTGGGACGTCTTCAACGACGAGTACATCCTCAGCGAGGACAGGGACGGCTGGGGCCGGTTCCAGCCGGTGCGCACGACGATCACCGGTGAGGACGAGGGGCTGGACCACATCGAGGGCCACATCCTCGACCGTGGCCAGGAGCTGGAGATCGAGGGGACCGGCAACGGTCCGATCGCGTCCTTCATCGACGCCCTCTCCGCCTTCGACATCGACGTGCGCGTGCTGGACTACCACGAGCACGCGCTCTCTGCCGGTGGCGACGCCCGCGCCGCGGCCTACGTCGAGTGTGCCGTGGGCGAGCGGGTCCTGTGGGGGGTCGGCATGCACGACTCGATCGTCAAGGCCTCGCTGCGGGCGGTCCTCTCCGCGGTCAACCGTGCCGAGCGTGACGCCGCGGTCACCGAGTCGGAGGCAGCAACCGTCGACGCCTGAGACCCGACGGCGGCGGGACGAAGGGGGCCGGTCACCGGCCCCCTTCGTCCCGTCTGCTCAGGCCCCGGGGTCCTCCGGCAGCTGCTGGTGGGTGGCCACGGCCAACCGGTTCCACACATTGATCGTGGCGATCGCGAGGAGCACCTGGACCAGCTCCTCCTTCGAGAACTGCGCCGCGGCGGCGTCCCAGACCTCGTCGGGCACGCCCTGCTCGCCGATGAGCGTGACCGCCTCGGTGAGGGCCAGCGCGGCCTGCTCCGCCTCGGTGAAGAAGTCCCGCGCCTCCCGCCACCCGACGAGGATGTCCAGCCGGCGCTGCTCCTCGCCGTTCTTGCGGGCGTCGCGGGCGTGCATGTCGAGGCAGAAGGCGCAGCCGTTCAGCTGCGAGGCCCGCAGCTTGATCAGCTCGTAGAGACCGGTGTCCAACCCGCTGCTGCGGACGTAGGTCTCCATCCCCAGGACGGCCTTGCCCGCCTCGGGGTCGACCGAGAAGTAGTCGAGCCGTGCGCTCATGGTGATCGCTTCCTCTCCTGACGTGGGGGCGAGCCTCTCAACGGACTCCGCTCACCCGGAACTGGATGGACACGCGCGGCCCCACGGTCGCGCTGGTCTTGGGGACGGCGTGGTCCCAGGTGCGTTGGCAGGCGCCGCCCATGACGACCAGGTCGCCGTGCCCGAGCGAGACCCGCTGTGAGGCGCCGCCGTCGCGCGGGCGCAGCGCCAGGTTCCGGGAGGAGCCGAGCGAGACGATCGCGACCATCGTGTCCTCCTCGCGGCCGCGCCCGATGCGGTCCCCGTGCCAGGCGACCGAGTCCGCGCCGTCGCGGTAGAGACACAGCCCCGCCGTGACGAAGGGCTCGCCGAGCTCGCGGGCGTAGTGCGCGGAGAGGTCCTCGCGCATGTCCGTCAGCAGCGGGTGGGGGAGGGGCTCGTCCTCACCGTAGAAACGCAGCAGTCGCGGCACGTCGACGACGGAGTCGTACATCCGGCGCCGCTCCGAGCGCCAGGGGACCTCGCGCAGCAGCGTGGCGAGCACCTCGTCGGTGCCGGTCGCCCACCCCGGCAGCAGGTCCAGCCAGGCGCTCTCGTCGAGGTGGCGGCGGTGGGCTGCGCCGAGCCGCCCGAGGGTCGGGGTCGGTGTGTCGTCGAAGAGCGAGGACTGCAGCGCCATCACCCCTCAAACCTACCACCACCCCTCGAACGGGTGTTCGAGGGGCTCGCCGGGTCCGAGGGGTGTCGAGCGCTGTCGCGGGCAGGGGAGAGAATGGCCCGGTGCCCCTCTACCGCGACTCCGGGGTCGTCCTGCGCACCCACAAGCTGGGTGAGGCCGACCGGATCATCACCGTGCTCACCCGCGAGCGCGGCAAGGTCCGTGCCGTGGCGAAGGGGGTGCGCCGCACCAAGTCCCGCTTCGGTGCCCGCCTGGAGCCCGGGATGCACGTGGACCTGCAGTGCTACGAGGGGCGCAACCTGGACACCGTGACCCAGGCCGAGACCCTTGACCCCTGGGGCGACACCATCGCCCGGGACTACCGGCGGTGGACCGCGGCCGCCGCCGTCCTGGAGACCGCGGACCGGCTCACCGAGGAGGGCCAGGTGGCGGTGCAGCACCACCTGCTGCTTGCCGGTGCACTGCGTTCCCTCGCCCAGGACGAGCACGCCTCCGAGCTGGTCCTGGACGCCTATCTGCTGCGGGCGGTGGCCGTCTCGGGCTGGGCGCCGAGCTTCCACGACTGCGCCCGGTGCGGCCAGACCGGCCCGCACCGCGCCTTCCACGTCGCCTCCGGTGGAGTGCTGTGCCGCGACTGCCGGGTACCCGGCTCCTCGGCACCCGCTCCCGAGACCCTCGAGCTGCTCGCCGCACTCCTGACCGGTGACTGGGTGGTCGCCGACGCCTCGCTGGAGCGGCACCGGCGGGAGGGATCCGGGCTGACCTCCGCCTTCCTCCAGTGGCACCTCGAGCGCGGGGTGCTCTCCCTTCGCCACGTCGATCGCAGCCAACACCAGAGGACCGGATGAGTCGCTACGCCACCCCCTTCGCCCACCCCAGCGGTGCCACGCCGCCGCCGGTGCCCGCCGAGCTCGTCCCGAACCACGTGGCGATCGTCATGGACGGCAACGGTCGGTGGGCCAACCAGCGCGGCCTGCCCCGGACCAGGGGGCACGAGGCGGGGGAGGGGGCGCTGCTCGACGTCGTCGCCGGCGCGCTCGAGATCGGGGTGCCGCACCTGTCGAGCTATGCCTTCTCCACCGAGAACTGGCGCCGCTCGCCCGAGGAGGTGCGCTTCCTCATGGGTTTCAACCGTGACGTGATCCGCCGCCGCCGGGACCAGCTGCACTCCTGGGGCGTGCGGATGCGCTGGGTCGGCCGGCGACCGAAGCTGTGGCGCTCGGTGATCAAGGAGCTCGAGATCGCCCAGGAGATGACCCGGGACAATGACGCGATGACGCTCTACTTCTGCGTCAACCACGGTGGCCGCGCCCAGATCGCTGACGCGGTGCGCGGGATCGCGACCGACGTGGCCGCCGGACGGCTCAAGGGCTCGCGCGTCGACGAGCGCACCATCGCCCGCTACCTCAGCGAGCCGGACATGCCGGACGTGGACCTCTTCCTGCGCTCCTCCGGCGAGCAGCGCACGAGCAACTTCCTGCTCTGGCAGTCCGCCTACGCGGAGATGGTCTTCCAGGACACGCTGTGGCCGGACTACGACCGCCGCCACCTCTGGGAGGCCATCGAGACGTACGCCCGGCGGGACCGGCGCTACGGCGGGGCGGTCGACGCCCCGGGCGCGTGATGGCCTAGCCCCGCCGGCGGGCCGAGCGCACCGTGCGCGTGGCACGCCGGCGGAGTCGACGCAGGTCCCGGGCCAGGGCACCCGGCGTCTCCGGGCCGGGCTGCGGCGCCGTGGACGACGTGCGATCGGTGAGGCGCTGGATCTGCCTGTCCGCGTGCCTGAGGTCCCGCCGCAGCCCGCGCGCCACGGCGCTCAGGTCGCCGATGCGCTGGTTGGCGACCGTGTGGTGCGCGGCGTGGTCCAAGGCGTCCTGGGACCAGCCGTCGACCAACGTCAGGCTCTCCATGCTCCAGCGCTCGCCGAAGGCAGCGAAGTCCTTGGCGTAGGAGTCCTCGATGACCTCGCGGACCCCGCCCTCGAGCACCTCGGGCGTCATGGCCAGCGGGGTCTCGTTGGCGCGGGGGGTGTAGAGCGGCTGGTCCAGGCCGAGCGGCTCGAGGTGGGCGTGGACGTCGGCGAAGAGCGTGCCGAGCTCCTTGAGGCCGTAGACCCTCGTGTAGTTCACGCTCTGGGGACGCACCGAGCGCACCTGGTTCTGGAAGTGCACGTCGTGACGCAGCTCGGGGTGGGTCTCCCACGGGCGGGCGTGGACGAAGGCGCGCCAGTCCTCGAGCACCTGCTCCGCCGACGTCGGCGTGCGGGGGAACCACGGCTGGTCGGAGTACATCGCGACGTACCTCGAGTGCTGCACGAGGAACTTCGACTCCCACGCCGACCACAGCCGGCTGAAGGGGCTGCGGACGACGGCGAAGACGAACCAGTCGTC
>Ga0079226_10001666_pt1 | contig 17086 bp, 14 predicted proteins | sample Poulit2014_FD_76345 | JGI IMG/M metagenome (GOLD analysis project Ga0079226, IMG submission 76345) | Agricultural soil microbial communities from Georgia to study Nitrogen management - Poultry litter 2014 | ecosystem: Environmental > Terrestrial > Soil > Agricultural land | place: USA: Georgia...
ATAATTAGTCCATCACTTAGACCTAGCCCAGTCTCCAAAGAATCCGTTAATCTAGCCTCTATACCTTCCTTAATTATGATTCTATCTACTACTACTTCAATCGTGTGATGTTTATTCTTGTCTAATTTGATATCTTCAGAAATATCCCGCATTTCTCCATCGACCATTAGTCTTATGAAACCTTCTTTTTGTATATTTTCAAATACTTTAGCATGCTCTCCCTTTTTACCCCTCACAACTGGAGCTAATATTTGAATCCTACTTCTTTCTTCTAGTTCCATAATTTTGTCTACCATCTGATCTACTGTTTGACTAGTAATCTCCTTGCCACAATTCGGGCAATAAGGAGTACCTATCCTAGCATATAATAATCTAAGATAGTCATAAATTTCCGTTACTGTTCCTACAGTAGATCTAGGATTTTTGCTAGTAGTCTTCTGATCTATGGATATAGATGGAGATAATCCTTCTATATACTCCACATTTGGTTTATCCATTTGTCCTAAAAACTGCCTTGCATAACTTGACAGAGACTCCACATACCGTCTCTGTCCTTCTGCATATATGGTATCAAAGGCTAAAGAGGATTTACCTGATCCACTTAAACCTGTAAAAACTATAAATTTATCTCGGGGCAATTCTATATCTACATTTTTTAGATTATTTTCCTTGGCCCCTTGTATAATTATTTTATCTTTTGTCATTCAATTGTCCACCTCATTATTTCAACATCTTTCTCAAATCTGCTACCTTGTCTCTTAGTTCTGCAGCTTTTTCAAAGTCTAATTCTTCTGCTGCCTTCATCATGGCACCTTCTAGACCTATTATCATAGATTCTATTTCATCATTGCTAAAGCTTTCCTCATATTTTACTTCCTCTTCAGCAACTATAGTAGCTTCAATAATATTTCTAACACTTTTGCTTATGGTTTTAGGTGTGATTCCATGATCCTTATTATATTTATTTTGTATCTCTCTCCTTCTATTGGTTTCCTTCATAGCCTTATCCATAGACCTAGTAATATTATCAGCGTACATTATTACTTTTCCATCTACATTTCTAGCTGCTCGACCTATGGTCTGAACTAAGGAAGTTTCCGAACGCAAGAATCCTTCCTTATCTGCATCTAATATGGCAATTAAGGATACTTCAGGTAAGTCTAAACCTTCTCTCAGCAGATTTATACCTACCAATACATCATATTTACCAAGTCTTAGATCCCTTATAATCTCCATTCTCTCTATAGTATCTATATCTGAGTGAAGATAAGTAACCTTGATACCTATTTCTATGAAATACTTAGTCAAGTCTTCTGCCATTTTTTTAGTTAATGTAGTTATTAAAACTCTTTCTTCCTTTTCTACGGTTTTATTTATCTCTGATACTAAATCATCTATTTGATGCTCTATTGGTCTCACTTCTATAATAGGGTCCAATAGTCCTGTAGGTCTTATAATTTGTTCTACAGTATTCTCACTATGTTTGTATTCATAGGGGCCTGGAGTTGCTGATGTATACAATATTTGATTTATCAAAGATTCAAACTCTTTAAATTTCAACGGCCTATTGTCTAATGCAGAAGGAAGTCTAAATCCATAGTCTACCAATGTAGTCTTTCTAGATTTATCCCCTTCATACATACCCCCAATCTGAGGTATGGTAACATGAGATTCGTCTGTTATAATAAGAAAATCCTCTGGAAAGTAATCTATAAGAGTAAAGGGTCTACTTCCCGGAGGTCTATTGCTTAAATGTCGTGAATAGTTTTCTATACCTGAACAAAATCCCATTTCAGATAGCATTTCCATATCATATCTAGTTCTTTGTTCTAATCTTTGTGCCTCTACCAATTTGTCTTGGTCCCTAAGTTCCGCCAATCTCCCTTCTAATTCTTTTTCTATACTTACTAAGGCTCTTTTTACCTTATCTTCTGTTGTTGCATAGTGAGAAGCTGGAAATATTGATACATGATTTCTAAGCCCTATAACTTCTCCAGTTAAGTGGTTTACCTCTACTATTCTATCCACTTCATCTCCGAAGAATTCTACTCGAATAGTGTTTTCACTAGAAGCTGCTGGGAAAATTTCAAGAGTATCTCCCCTAACTCTAAAGGTTCCCCTTACAAAATTTATATCATTTCTCATATATTGGATATCTATTAATTTCTCCATAACTTCGTCTCTATCCTTAATCATTCCTGGTCTTAAAGATACTACTAAATTTTCATAATCAATAGGGTCTCCTAAACCATAGATACAGGAGACAGAAGCCACTATAATAGTATCTCGTCTTTCAAAAAGAGCTGCTGTAGCCGAGTGTCTTAGCTTGTCTATTTCATCATTAATAGATGCATCTTTTTCTATATAAGTGTCTGTGAAGGGTACATATGCTTCTGGTTGGTAATAATCATAATAACTAACAAAATATTCTACTGCATTATCGGGAAAAAACTCCTTGAATTCACTTGCTAGTTGATAAGCAAGGGTTTTATTGTGAGCTATTACTAAAGTTGGTTTTTGAACTTTTTCTATAATATTTGCCATAGTAAAAGTCTTACCAGAACCTGTAACACCTAGTAATACTTGATGTCGTAAATCTTTATTTATACCTTTGACAAGTTTATCAATAGCCTCTGGTTGATCACCAGTGGGTTTAAAACTTGAGTGTATCTTAAATTTATTCAATTATTTCACCTCTACTTGAACATTTGTTCATACTATATATTATATAATATTTTTCTACAATGTCAAAAAATATTATATAATGTACTACTTGTAGAAAATTTTCTTTTATTATAAAATATGGAATGAGGAGTGAGGATAATGAGACGTTTTATATATTTATTTGTTTTGCTTAGTACTTTATTATTTTCAATAGCTTGTAGTAATCCTAATGACAATATGGCCTCAAGTAAAGAAATCAAAACAAATGAAGAAGATATGCCTTTTAAAATTGAAAAGATAAGTCTTTCTCAATCGTATCAAAATATTAAACCAAATATAGAATTAATTAGACAAGGTTTAGATCATAGACTCTTTATTTCCTTAGGGTTGATTGAGTCTTCAGGAATAGATATTAAAGATATCAAGAAAACCGATAATGAAATCAATATATATGTTAAAAACAAAAGTAGAAGAAGAAGAAGAAAACTAGTAGTTCCCCAAGTATATATTGAGCTAGAAGATGTAGATATGGATGATTTTGATAATCTTAAATTTAATATTGTAAATGAAAATTATAAACCTATTAAATTAAAACTTGGAGCTATTGAAGCTATAAATAAAATTAATTCCGATTATAAAATATCTACTCATACATCCCCTAATATTAATATTGTTAAAGATAAGGATACATACATATGGGAGCTTGACTATGAAGGTGTCTTTGATGAAACTTCCATACAAAATCCTATAATTAATCTATCTGCTAAGGTAGATGCTAATAATGGCCATATTATAGAAGTAAATAAAGAATCTATTTCTTCATTTATTGACTATGGACAGATATTAGACTTTGTTCCTAATAAACATATATTATATAAAAAGGCTAAGTCTTCCAAGGAAAATGCAAGGGAATCTCTTTTATATTATGATATTAAAGAAAAAACTAAGGAATCCCTATATACTTCAAATGATAATATTATAAGCGGAGAATTTAGTTTTTCAGGAGATAAAATTGCTCTTTTAGAGGAAAATGAAAAATCTAATAGTCTTTATATAATTGATGTAGAAGATGTGAAAACATATAAAACTAGTTTTGAGAGTCCTATCAATCCATCATTAATTAGATGGGAAAGTGAAAATAAGATATGTATTGTAGATAAAAATGATAATAAATCTGTCATATATAGCTACGATACTGACAGTGACGAGAAAGAAAAGATTATAAGTTTAGATAGGGATATTATTGGCTTAAATATTTTGGAGGACCATTTCCTTATAATGGAGAATGTGAAGGAACAAGAAAAGACTAAGATAGCCTTGACTACAAATTGGGATGACTTTTTCTTTAATGATTTTGGTTTTGAGGCTAAATTTATTAATGAAAATAAAATCGCATATATTAAAAACGAGAAAGAGTCTGGTCACAATCTATTACATGTTTATGATATGGAGACAAAAAATTTATCTAAACCTATTGATTTAAACATCTCTGACTTCTTCCCTATATCCAATGATAAGATGTGTGTAATAGAAAAAAATGAAAGTAATAGTGACTTTACCTTGTATGAATATAGATGCAGTGAAGATGAACTTATTTCTTTGGCTAATATACCCGACGATAATATAGCCCTAAATCAAGTGAATAATATAATGTATATGAACTCTTTAGTTCCTTTTGATGATGTAAAATCTAAAATCATTTATGCAGCAGAATTATCACAATTACCTAAAAAACCTTAGGAGATGCTACTATACCTAAGGTTTTTTCTTTGCCTATATAAGTTTTCTCGATTAATCCTTTTTTCCTATTAAAATATTTAAAGATATATCTATTATTCCGTAAGAAATTAATATCTATTAAATCCTTTTCACTATTTATTGGAATTCCGTTTATATTTAATATAATATCCCCAGGTCTCATACCTATCTTCCAAGCAATACTTTTCTGCTCCACTTTCAAAACTCTAATCCCATTTAAAGTTTCACTATATATAGGAACTTTTTGTTTTTCTTTATATTTATTTAAAAATATTATAAACTCATGCCCTAGTAAGGCAAATATTGGTGGAATAGCTTCTATATTAGAGATCTTGGTTATTATTAGTAATAATATACTATATAGAAATATCATAGAAGCAGTTTCAATAGTCTTTTTCTTAGGATTATTTGATATGGTAAAGTCTCCATAATTTAAGATAGCTACTAAGGTAATAGGCCTTATCATTGTATCCCCTATGAATATAACGAAAGGAATAGGCCAAAATCTATTAAATATGAATCCTCCTAGGATTTCATTCTCCATTTTAAAGTAATTTATATAGGATTGAGACTGCCCATTTAATAAAATCAATATACTTTCAACTATATGCAAAACTGCTACAACTATCATTACTTCATATGTATCTATTTGAGGATATCCAAATATTATATTAGACAATACTAGCAAACTTCCTCCATAGGAAAAACAAACAAATCTAGTGTCTATTAAAGACAATATAATTGCAAATATAAGAATATACATAAATTCTCTTGGCATTATATATATTTCTAAATAAATAAAACTAACAGTAGCTATAATACCTCCAAATATTCCATATAAGATAGAGGTCAATGTAGCTTTTAATGGTGATAAACTAGCTTCCTTATACTGAAAAAAAATAATCATTGTAATTATAATAAAAAAAGGAGATGTTAATGTTTTTAATATATCAAAGAATGTAAAATAAATAATTTGATATAGCCCGTACATTTAAGTATCCCCTTTTTTAGAATTATATTATTGTTCAACTTTCGATTTTATTACTTCTAAGGCTTTTTGTAATTGAGTATCTTCTTGAATATTTTCTACACCTATTTCTTCTATGTTTTCTGGTAGCTCTACTAGAATATCTGGCTCTATACCTTTCTTATGGATATTATGTCCATTAGGAGTAAAGTATTCAGATATTGTCAGTTTCAATGCTGAACCATCATTTAAAGGCTTTATATTCTGTACTACTCCCTTTCCAAAGGTTTTTGTCCCGATAAGTTCTCCCCTTCCATGATCTCTCATAGCACCAGCAAAGATTTCCGATGCACTGGCACTTCCATCGTTGACTAATACTACTAAAGGTAATTCAGTATGAGATTTTTTCGATTCATAGTATTGTCTTTCACCATCTTTAGTTTCCGTATATACTATTGTGCCTTCTCCTAAAAATTCATCTGCTATATCTGCAGTTATATTTAATAATCCTCCTGGATTGTTTCTCAAATCTACAATTAATCCTTCTACATTTGATTCTTCTAATTGTTCTAAATCCTTCTTAAAATCTCCATAGGTTAATTCATCAAAGGATGTAATATTTATATAGCCAATATTATCATCAACAATATTAGATTTAACTGTTACAAGCTTTATAATTTCCCTAGTAATTTCAATATCTTTCACATCTTCTATACCATCTTTTCCCCTACGCATTATGGTCAAGATTACCTTTGTATTTGGTTCACCTTTCATTTCCTTAACTGCTTGATCCATAGTCTCTGCAGTATACTCTACTCCATCGACTTTTGTAATTTTGTCCCCAGTTTTTAGTCCTGCTCTTTCTCCAGGTGTATCTTCTATGGGAGCCACTACAGTGATTAGACTATCCTCTCCAGGTGTAACTATGACACCTATACCTCCGAAACTACCTGAAGTCTCTTCTGCAAAAATCTTGTACTCTTCTGCAGTTAAATACTGAGAATATGGATCTCCAAGTGACTGTACTATGCCCTTAAGTTGTCCTTCCACTAGTTTGTCATTGTCAACATCACCTAAATACTCTTCTTTTAACATATTTTCCACAAGCAATACCTTAGCAGAATCCTTATAAGTGGTATATAATTCATTGTATTCCTTTTTCGGTATTATAACTCTAGAACCAGTTTGTATGGTCAATCCATTTGTTAAACCAAATGTTATTATATTAGTAATTATCAATAATATAATCGAAATGGTTATGACTTTCTTTTTTGACATTATTTCACCCCGTCTATATTGCTTATAAAGTTATCTTATTAGAATACTATATATATTATACCACTATAAGTCCCCTAGTAAAATGAAAAATCCTTATTAAATTATAATAGTAAGATTATATCCTAATATATTTTATTTGAAACAGTTTATAAAATAAAAATTCATACAAAATCTTTTATCTTTTTCATGTAATTGTTTACCTAAAATTAAATATGGTATACTTTAATAAGGTGATTATATGAAAATATATGTAGATGCAGATGGCTCTCCTGTAGTTGATATATCTATAGCTATGGCTAGGGAATATGGCTTAGAAATTATAGTGGTAAAAAATCATGCCCATGAGATTAGAAGTGATTATGCCCATATTGTTTCTGTAGATATATCTAAAGATAGTGCAGACTTTTTTATAGTTAATAATATTGAAAAAGGTGATATAGTGATTACACAGGATTATGGTTTAGCTGCTATGTCTTTGTCAAAAGAAGCATATCCAATCAATCAAAATGGATTACTATATACAGATCAAAATATAGATACTATGCTTAACCAACGCCATATCCATGCAAAACTTAGAAGAGAGGGGAAACACCATAGTAAATTTAGTAAAAGGAAGCCAGATTTAGATAGTACTTTTTCTGAGAATCTTAGATCATTAATTGAGTCACAAAAATAGTTTTTTAGCACATAGGGACAAGTATATTTACCTTGTATTTTGCTTACTGATTCAGATGGTGGGTTTACAAGAGCATATGATATTGTCAAATAATATTAAAATAAAAATCCTAATTCATTTAAATTAGGATTTTTGTTGCCTCCAATCTTCTCCTTAATCATATTTCAACTTTGACTGGGCTGCTGCTAGCTTGGCTATGGGTATTCTAAAGGGTGAACAGCTAACATATTCTAAGCCTAGTTGGTGACAGAATTCTACAGAACTAGGCTCTCCCCCATGCTCCCCACATATTCCAAGTTTTAAATCTGGATTAGTCTTCCTGCCATATTCTACAGCAATCTCCATTAGTCTGCCTACACCTTTCCTATCTATAGCTTGAAATGGATCCTTTTCAAATATATCTTTTTCCATATATTCACTTAGGTACTTCCCTGCATCATCCCTGGAAAACCCAAATCCCATCTGAGTCAAATCATTAGTTCCAAAACTAAAGAATTCAGCTTCCATTGCTATTTCATCAGCAGTTATAGCTGCTCTTGGGACTTCTAGCATAGTACCTACCATATAGTGGACCTTATTATTTCTTTCCTCAAATACTAGATTTATTTCATCTACTACTTCGCTTTTAACAAATTTAAGTTCTTCAATATGACCTATTAAAGGAATCATAATCTCGGGATATATATCCTCAAATCCCTCTTCCTTTATATCTATGGCTGCCTCGATTATGGCTCGGACTTGCATCCTATAAATTTCTGGATAGCTTATAGCTAATCTACACCCCCTATGTCCTAACATAGGATTAACTTCTGATAATTCGTCTATTCTATCTTTTAAAATTCTATAATCAATATCCATACTATTTGCTAATTCTTCCATATCTTCAGCATCAGTAGGTAAAAATTCATGTAATGGTGGATCTAATAATCTTATGGTCATAGGTCTTTCTTCCATTACCTTGTATAATTCATAAAAATCTTTTCTTTGCATTGGTAGTAATTCATCTAAGGCTGTTTCCCTTTCCCCTAATGAATTAGCTAAAATCATTCTTCTTACAGAAGTGATTCTAGATTCATCAAAAAACATATGCTCTGTCCTACATAAGCCAATTCCTTCAGCCCCAAATTTTACACCTTGTGCAGCATCTTTTGGATTATCAGCATTTGCTCGAACTTTTAATCTTTTTATCTCATCTACCCAAGAAATAAATTCCTCAAAGCTTCCTCCTAGAGTAGGCTGTACCTTGTCTATATCTCCTAAATATATATTACCTGTACCTCCGTCTAGTGAAATATATTCCCCTTCTTTTATAAGAAGGTCTCCTGCTCGAATTTCTTTTTCTTCCTCGCTTACTCTTATATCATTTGAGCCAGCAACACAGCATTTACCCATGCCTCTTGCCACAACTGCAGCATGGGAAGTCATCCCTCCACGAGATGTGAGGATTCCCTCTGCTGATACCATCCCCTCTATATCTTCAGGAGAAGTTTCTTGTCTAACTAAAATAGTATTTTCCCCTCTTACCTTAGCAGCCACAACATCTTCTGCATAAAAATATACTTTTCCAGATGCTGCCCCTGGGGAGGCTGCTAGACCTTTTCCTATAATTCTTGCATCTCTTAGAGCTGTTTCTTCAAAGGTATGATGCAATAATTGATCCAGTTCTTGAGGTTCAACCCTCATAATAGCCTCTTCTTTACTTATTATACCTTCATTGGCTAAGTCCACAGCAATTTTTATACCTGCCTGTGTTGTTCTTTTGCCGTCTCTAGTCTGCAATATATAAAGTTTACCATTTTCTATAGTAAATTCGATATCCTGCATATCTTTATAATGCCCCTCTAATATCTCTACAATCTTAAGGAATTCATGGTAAACCTTTGGCATAGTATCTTTCAGATGGGATATATCTTCTGGTGTTCTAATTCCTGCCACTACATCTTCCCCTTGGGCATTTATAAGATATTCTCCAAATAAACGATTTTCTCCTCTTGCAGGATCTCTAGTAAATGCAACCCCAGTTCCAGAAGTTTCTCCCATATTACCAAATACCATGGACTGGATATTAACAGCTGTACCTAAATCATCTGGTATATTGTGAATTTCCCTGTAAATTTTTGCTCTTGGATTATCCCAAGAATCAAAGACAGCTTTAATAGCAAGTTCCAACTGTTCAATAGGTTCCTGAGGAAAATCTCTTCCCAGTTCATCTAGATATACCTTTTTATATTCTTCTACCAATATCTTGAAATCTTCGGTGCTTAAGTCTACATCATCAATTATATTCTTGCTCTCCTTGATATTATCTAATATATTATCAAATCTTACCTTGGGAATATCCATAGCTACATCAGAAAACATCTGAATAAATCTCCTATAACTATCATAAGCAAATGCTTCATTCCCGGTAGAATTAGCTAGCCCTTTTACCGATATATCATTCAATCCTAAATTAAGTATAGTATCCATCATTCCAGGCATAGATGTTACAGCACCTGATCTTACTGAAACCAGTAGTGGATCTTCCTTATCTGAAAATCTCTTTCCAACCGTCTTTTCTAATTCTTCAAGATAATCATGTATCTCCTCTAAGAGCCCTTCCCATAAAAATTTATCTTCTTCAAAGAAACGGATACATGCCTCTGTTGTAATTACGAATCCAGGAGGTACTGGCAAGTTAATTCCTGTCATCTCTGATAAATTCGCTCCTTTTCCCCCTAATAAATTTTTCATTTCTTTTTTACCCTCTTTGAAACTATATACATACTTATTTTTCATCTACTTCACTCCCCCTTGAAATATTTGACTAACAATAGACTATTCCATTCTTGCTAAAAATTTAATATTATCCTTAAAGTATCACTTATCTTTTAATGTGTTACACTATATATAAATATAGTATAGCTTAATTAATCCGGTGTCAATATTTTTTTGTTTTATTTTAATCTTATTTATAGTCAAACTTAAATTTATGAATAAAATAGCCCCTATATATCCATATAAGGGCTATTTTTATTAGGTCTATTCTATTGTATTATATACTTACCCAAATAATATTTATATATTGTCCTTTGGATAATAATTAAAATTTAATATTTTATTTATATTATTTATTCAAATCTAATCTTTCCATTCTTGATGGAGTTAATAATAGCTAAAGATTCCAATCTTATACCTTTATCTCTTATTTTCTTTCCACCAAGTTGAAATCCCTTTTCTATTACTACCCCTATTCCTACTAGATTGGCCTTTGCCTTTTGAATTATATCTATTAGGCCTTCTACAGCCCTTCCATTAGCTAGGAAATCATCTATTACTAATATATTTTCCCCTTCTTTTAAATATCTTTTAGATACTCTTATACTATAAGTAATTCCATTTGTATAAGAATACACTTCACTTTTATAAATCTCCTTGTCCAAGTTTTTGGATTCAGTTTTTCTTGCAAATACCATTGGGACATGGAAGTATTGAGCTACTATGGCTGCTATTGCTATTCCAGATACTTCTGCTGTAAGTATTTTATCAATTTTCTCATCTCTAAATATCTTTTTAAATTCCTTACCTATTTCATTTAACAGTTCTACATCTACTTGATGATTTAGAAAACTATCAACTTTTATAATATTATCTTCTACTATATTTCCTTTTTTAAGTATTTTTTCTTTTAATAATTCCAATTTTATTCACCTACCCTAGTTTATAGTTTGCTACAAATAATATTCAATCCTAATATAATAAATCCTTATTCTTATAATCAAAAGACTCCATCTATTATACTTTTATATCCATTTTATTAGTTCCCATATCATCAATTATCTTTGCTCTACAAATTGTATCCTCAATCCGTTAGGATCTAATACATAGAAGAATCTAGTATCTGGATTAGGTTGAAAAGGTCCACTATGCATCTCTAATCCCTTTTCTTTTACAAAGTCCATAGTTTCATCTAAGGAGTCTACTCCAAATCCAATTGATATATCTTGACCTAAGTCAATGTCTTCTACCCCATTATCTTCTATTAACTCTACTTTTGTTTCACCATCTCCTAAAAAGACTATTTCTCTATTTGGACCGGCTGAGATTTTTGCGTCTATTGACAGACCCACAATATCTCGATAAAACTTTAGGGATTCTTCCATATCCCTTACCTTTATAGTTACATATACAAATTTCATAAAATAACCTCCTGTTTTATATTATTTATATTTTCATATACATATTAGACTATCGGAAATACCTTTCATATGATTATATATAATTCTTTTCTATTCTTATTCAATATTATACACTAATAGTCCAATAATGGAAACCTAAGTCTTTTTCTGTTAAAATAAGTCTATAGAACAAATACATATTGCAAATTTGAACACACTATTTAATAAGAGATTTGCTTAGAAGAGGAGAGAAAAATGAAGATTCTAATCCCAATTATAGTGGGCGCTATTATAGGATATTTAACAAATTGGTTAGCTATTAAAATGCTTTTTAAACCTCATAATAAGGTGAAATTATTTGGTATTAAATTACCCTTTACCCCAGGTCTAATTCCTAAAGAACGGTATAGAATATCAGAAAATATAGGTAATACTATTGGTGAGTATTTATTAACACCTGAAAAAATCAAAGAAGTTTTATATAGTGATGAAACCAAAGCTGGTATTATTAAATCGGTAGATAATAGATTCACTAGACTTAAACAAAATAATCAAACCATATTAGAAATATTAGATATTCTAGATTTATTTGATTATAACACTGCTATTCATAAATTAAATATATTTATAGTAAATAAACTAATGACTAAGTTAAAGTCAGATGAATTTAAAAATATACTAATAGATCATATAGAAATTAATATTTATGATAAAAGTAAGGATATAATTCTAGAAAATTTTAAAGATACAAGTAATAATTTTCTATATACTATATTTAAATCTAAAGAAATAAGAAGTTTTACAAATGATGTAATAAATGACAAAATTAATAACTTTCAGGAAAGTAATAGACTTTTAAGAGAGGTACTTCCAGAAGAAATTACTGATAATATATATAAAAATATATATATGAATAAATCTAATCTAGTATCTCTTGTGAAAAAACTTTTACATGAAGAATCTACAAGGAAATGGATAAAAACTAATTTAGATAATTTAGTAAATGAGAATATTAATACTACCTTAGATTCAATTATGGGATTATTTACTGCAAAATTTTTAAGTTCTGAAATCATCTCAGATAAGTTATATAATGGATTTTATGACTATCTTGATAGTGAAAAATCTGATAAAATGATAATGGTCCTTATAGATAATTCACTAGATAAATTTATGAATACTAAATTATCAGATTTTACTTCTATTATCAAAAAATATACTATGGACGATAATATTATTAAGTTTAACTATTTATTTGATTTGGCAGAAGATTCGAATTTTGGTGATATTTTAGACCCACTAATAAATATTCTAAAATCTAAAGATGAACAAATAAGAAATACCTTACTGGAGCAAATTAACATTCATTATGAAGAGTTCATTGACATGCTAGATCTATCAGGGCTAGTTTATAATATTTTTGATACTAGTATCAAAAATATTTTATCACAGCCTATATCAAGTCTTTTAGATAATATTCATCAGGATCATATAAATAGTAGTATAGAATTTATAAGTAATATATCCTATAAACTAGGTGAAGAATCCTTCTTAGATATTATTAATATATTTAATATAACTGAAATTATAAAAGAAGAAATTGATGAATTTAGCACTGAGTATATGGAGGACTTGATTTTAAATATTGCAAGTAAAGAACTAAAAGCTATTACTAATCTAGGTGCCTTGTTAGGCGGAATAATGGGCTTACTTGCTCCTTTACTCCAAACCCTTATGTAAATTATTTTAATCGGAAAGGATAGAAAATGAAAATTGATTTTTCTTATAATAAAAAGGAAATTGATTATGTCTCTGGATATATATTTAAGGGTAAAAACTATCGATGCTCTTATGTAAGATATGACTCTCTTTATAGGAATGCTGCTCCAGGAACAGAAAAAGTGGAATTATATTTATATCAACCAAAACAGGAGGTTCGAGCCTCTACTTTAATTCTTCATGGTCTAGGAAGTAGAAATATTAAATTTTTGCTTTGGCTAGGACCCCATTTAGCTAGTGCAGGTGTTAGTACTACTATATTGATATTGCCCGGCAACTATACTCGGGTTGAAGATAATTCTGTGAGTGGTAGATCCTATTTATATCCAAATTTAGATATTATGTTCCGATTCTGGGAACACGGTGTAATAGATATTTTAACTACTATTGATTTATTGAAACAAAAATCTTCCTGGAAAAAAATAATATAGTATTAGGATACTGCCTAGGTGGAATGCTTTCCACTATAGTAGGAGCTATGGATAAAAGAATTGCCCATCTCCTATTTATGACTACCGGGGGACATATGCCTAAGATCCTTCATCAATCCCCAGTCACGGCTTTTGCTAGAAGAATAATGAGTAAGGAACCAAATATACCCCATGATCTCTCTAATATGGATGTCTTATATGAATCATATAGGAAAGATTTCCCAAAAATCCAAGGAATGAATTTAGAAGATATAATATCTAATGAAAATACTCATCCTTTATTTAAAATCGATCCTATTTCATATGCACATTTATTAGATATGAAAAATGTAACATTTATAGATGCTTATTTTGATTCTACATTGCCTTTAGAATCTAGAAGAATTTTGTATGATGAAATGAATGGTACCAATAGAAAGGTTTTGCCTATATCCCATGTAAACTGGTTACCCTTTGCCTATTTAATGGCCAAATATATATTGCATAAATTAAATATAAATGATAAAGAGGCAAAAAAAGCATTGCTTACCAGGGAGTCTATTGAAAATCCTTTGGAAAAATAATTATAGGTGGTAAATATGGATAAATTACGTCAAAAGTTCAAAGATTCTTATTTTATAGTTAATAAAATTTATCTATTTCTCGGATTTATTTTGCTTGCTATTACAGACTTAGCACTAGGACTTTATTATTTCTTTGTTTCTTTATTCATATATTTTTGGAAAGTACTCAAGTCCAAGATTCCCATGGAGGTAAAAGGAGAATATGAACCTAAAACCTATATCTATAAAGAAACTGAGAATAAAGATTTAAAATTGGATATTTATTATCCTAATAAATATAGTGATAAGTATCCATTAGTGTTTTTTTCCCATGGTGGAGGCTGGATCTCTGGATTTAGAAACCAGCCTAACAATGTATCCTGGTGTAGGTTTTTGGCATCGAAAGGATGTGCCGTTGTAAGTATTGATTATAGATACGGCTATAGAAACACTATGAATGATATTTTATTAGACTATAGTGATGCATTAGAATATGTAAAAGAAAATAGTGAATCTTTATCTATAGATAGAGATAATATTATATTAATGGGATTATCGGCAGGAGGTCATCTATCCTTGCTTTATTCTGCATATCATACTTTTAATAAGAACACTGACAAAATTAAAGGGATTAAAGGGGTAGTTGCCTATTATGCTCCTACTGATTTAAATCAGATACTTGAATTTGAAAATAAATCATTATTTTCTAAGTTTGGCACTATTAGAACTTTAAAAGATTTATCCTCTGATGAAAATGACCCTTATGATTATTACTCACCAATTAATTGGATAAGTAAGGATATGATACCTACTTTATTAGTTCATGGTCAATTAGATTCTACAGTACCCTTCAAATCCTCAGTAAACTTTGCTAAAAAATTGCAATCATTTAATGTAAAATATACCTTTTTAATTCATAAAAAAGGTGATCATTCCTTTGATACTAAAATGAAAGATAGGGTGACCATCAATATTCTTGACCGAACTGCTAGATATATTAAAAAAGCAATTATAAGTTAACATATGTATAAATACAAGATATTTGAAACCTTTCTAATCCATGTATTATAGACATCTACTTATCAGACCTGGTATTGCTCCTTTTATATTATAGAAAATTTAATCCTTTGATTTCCATTTGCTGCATCTGTGAATAAATCTATTAAAGATATACCATAGGTTCCTAAATTGTTCACTAGACAGTCTTTGTTTTTTAATTCAATTATCATTTCTCTATCATAAGTACTTAAGGCATCCCATAATGCATCTAAATTATTTCCAAAATATCCTGGTATATCCAACCTTGCCCTAAGGTAGTTATGTGTTGATGCTTTGTCAACCATTTTATTTCCATCTAAAATTATACTCATTTTATTCTTCTCCATATAATAATTCAAAGCTTTCATAATGATCTTCTGTATAGTAGATCAGGCCATCATTAGAGTATACAATTCTTTTTGCCCCTCGATAGCCCCCATCATAATCAATATCACATTCATAATATTGCCTATCTCCGTCATTAGGCAATTTACCTTCTCTATTTCCAAATTTATCTCCGCCTATACTCATCTTATCTGTTACCTCCCACAAATTGCCTTCACTTGACTTCCATCCTAAATCAACTGCTTCTTTTTTTGTGATAAAATTCTTAGGTAGTTTATTATAAGTATGTATATATAATCCTACATCCTCTTTACTTGTATAATAACTATCTTCTACTATGACTTCTTCATCCCAGTTAGCTGATGAAGACTCATCGTCTAATTCATAATATCCTTGAGAACAAGCTATTAGGCTAATACTTAATAATAATGCTAACAATAATGATAGAAACCTTTTCAAATTTACATCCCCTATCTATTCAATATTTAATTTTTATATAGATCTTTTCTTATTTGTATTATAACATATTTTATAAAGATAGAATAAATATTATAATTTTACAATTTAAAATAAATTTGTATTTTAAGATACAAACTCCTTTTAAAAGCGGAAAACGGGATTCGAACCCGCGACCCTCGCCTTGGCAAGGCGATGCTCTACCACTGAGCCATTTCCGCAAACCTTTATAAAATTGCAAAAAAATAAATAGACTTAAATATTCTATTTTTAAAAAAATGGCGACCCAGAAGGGACTCGAACCCTCGATCTCCAGCGTGACAGGCTGGCATCTTAACCAACTCGACTACTGGGCCGTGTATCATAGTTTTCTACTACAACTCCACTTGAGATAATTAAGGCAGTTTCGCATCACGAATTTGTTCACTCCCTACGATCGTTCAAATTCGGAGCTCATTGCCAATGACCTACCATCGATTTATACAGATTTACAAAACCCATAAATCGGGTTAGGTCAACTATGGGCGCAATAGGGCTCGAACCTATGACCCCCTGCTTGTAAGGCAGGTGCTCTCCCAGCTGAGCTATGCGCCCTAATATATATGTAATGACCCCACGGGGACTCGAACCCCGGATACCGCCGTGAAAGGGCGATGTCTTAACCGCTTGACCATGGGGCCATGTGACCTACATATTACACCCTAATGAGTATATTAATTCTATGTCCTTCTGATAGACATTAGAGTTGCACCCTTCGTACACTCCTGAAACACTTCCTTGGAGTAGGGTAAGTTGCGGGAGTAGGATTTGAACCCACGACCTCCGGGTTATGAGCCCGACGAGCTACCAGGCTGCTCCATCCCGCGCTATATTTTTAATAACTGATATTCCGGAGACCGTAATCGAACCGGTACGACCGTTGTAGGGTCGCAGGATTTTAAGTCCTGTGCGTCTGCCTGTTCCGCCACTCCGGCCTCTTAGGTTTGGCTCTTGGG
>Ga0079226_10001667_pt1 | contig 17075 bp, 17 predicted proteins | sample Poulit2014_FD_76345 | JGI IMG/M metagenome (GOLD analysis project Ga0079226, IMG submission 76345) | Agricultural soil microbial communities from Georgia to study Nitrogen management - Poultry litter 2014 | ecosystem: Environmental > Terrestrial > Soil > Agricultural land | place: USA: Georgia...
AAACTTGCAAAATATTTTAAAAGATATTTCTAAAGAAGAGGAAGTGATTTTATATTGTGGATGCTGTCCTATGGATGTTTGTCCAAATATTCGTCCTGCTTTTGATTTGGTGAAAAATTTGGGGTATAAAAACTTAAAACTTTTAGATATTCCAACCAGTATAAAAGCGGATTGGATAGATTATGATTATCCCACTAAACAATAAATTCTATTTTATTCGATATCCAATTGAAAACATTACTTGATATATATTGTTTTTTAATGAGTTAAATTCAGTTTTAGCTGTTTTATTTAAATCATATATATAAGAGAAGTTTAATCCAAATCTTATATTATTCCAATCTTGCATAAAACCTAATTCACCTTTTAAACCAGGGACAATAGTTTCTAATTCATATCCTTCATAAATAGAGGTTTTAAATTTTTTAGAATCAATCAATATATCTAAAGCAGGTCCAGCTCCAATAAAAAAATGAGTTACCTCTTGAACTCTAATAGGATATCTAATGGTTGTATTTAAGTGAATATAATTCCAAGTTTCTTTTACATTTGTATAAGGTTCCGGTAAATATTCATTTTCTTCTTTCCCTCCTTTTTTTAAATAACCTATTTCACTTGATAAATAAAAGTGCTCTTTTTCTAAATAATCAACTCCCAATGAAAAAGAATATGCACTCATAGATTTACTAAGCATATCTCCTTTCTTTGATTTTACAGAACTTATACTTATTCCATTATTTACTTTTAATACTTGAGAAAATACAGTTGAACTTTGGGATAATAAGATTATTATTATTGTAAATTTTATTAAGTTTTGCATTAAAATATTTTTATAACATATGGATAATCTTCAATAATAACAATAAATGTTTACTTTACAAAATTGTCAAAACAATTATTAAATTTGATTGTTCTTTATTTTTTAAAATATTTTTCTCATTTCTTCAATAAATCGATTTGCCAAATCATCTGCTTCTTGTTGAGATTTTGCTTCTGTATAAATTCTGATAATAGGTTCTGTATTAGATTTTCTTAAATGCACCCAATTTTCAGGAAAATCAATTTTTACGCCATCAACTGTTGAGATATCTTCTGAAGCGTATTTTTCTTTCATTTTTTCCAATATTTCATCTACATCCATTTCCGGAGTTAATTCTATTTTGGATTTACTCATATAATAAGAAGGATATTCTTCTCGCAATTCAGAAACTGTTTTTCCTTTTTCTGCCAAATGTGTTAAGAATAAAGCTGTTCCCACCAAACTATCACGTCCATAATGCAATTCCGGAAAAATAATTCCTCCATTACCTTCTCCTCCAATTAAAGCATTAGTTTTCTTCATCAATTCTACTACATTTACTTCCCCTACTGCACTGGCTTGATATTTTCCGCCGTGTTTTTCAGTAACATCTTTCAATGCTCTGGAGGAAGATAAATTGCTCACTGTATTTCCTTTTTGTTTTCCTAATAAATAATCTGCTACAGCTACTAAAGTATATTCTTCTCCAAACATTTTTCCTTTTTCATCTACAAAAGCTAAACGGTCAACATCTGGATCTACTACAATTCCTAAATCTGCTTTTGTTTTTAAAACTTCTGCAAAAAGATCTTTTAAGTTTTTTTCTAAAGGTTCAGGGTCGTGAGGGAAATGTCCATTAGGTTCACAATATAATTCTACTACTTCTACGCCTAATTTTCTTAAAAGCTGTGGAATTGCAATTCCTCCTGTAGAATTTACTCCATCAACAACAACTTTAAAGTTAGCAGCTTTTATTTTTTCAACATCTACCCATTTTAATTTTAAAATCTCCTCAATGTGTTTTTCTATATAATCTGTTTTTTGAACGATTTTTCCTAAATCATCAATTTCTGCAAATTCAATAGCTGTATTTTCTGAAAGTTCTAAGATTTTTTCTCCTTCTTTTGCATTTAAAAATTCTCCTTTATGATTGAGTAGTTTTAAAGCATTCCATTGCTTAGGATTATGACTTGCAGTGAGAATTATTCCTCCATCTGCTTTTTCCATAGGAACAGCAACCTCAACAGTTGGCGTGGTTGAAAGCCCTAAATCTACTACATCAATTCCCATTCCTACCAAAGTATTCATCACCAATTGCTGCACCATGCTTCCTGAAATTCGTGCATCTCTTCCTACTACTACTTTATATTTATCAGCTTTTTTTTGACTTTTTACCCAAGCTGCATAAGCGGTAGAAAATTTTACCACATCTAAAGGCGTTAAGTTTTCGCCTGTTTTTCCTCCGATAGTTCCTCTAATTCCAGAAATTGATTTTATTAATGTCATCTTCAAATATTTAATCGGCAAATATAAGTAATATGATTTTATTGATGAAGTTGTATAGAAGTTAAGCTGTATATATTTTATATATTGCGATATGAATCTTTTAGCACATATTTATCTTTCAGGAAATAACAACGAGCTTAAAGTAGGAAACTTTATGGCAGATCCTATTAAAGGAAGTGATTTTGAAAATTATCCTGGAGATTTTCGCCGTGGAATTATCTTACATCGAAAAATAGATAGTTTTACAGATGCACATCCTATTGTGCAGCAAAGTACACACAGATTATTTGAAAAATTCAGACATTATAACGGAGTGATTAATGATGTTTTTTACGATCATTTTTTAGCTAAAAACTGGAAAAATTATCATTCTCAAGATTTGGCCAGTTATATTCAAGATTTTTATCGTTTATTAGAAGAGAATTTTGATATTTTACCAGAAAAAATTCAAAACTTTTTTCCTTATATGAAATCTCAAAACTGGTTGTTAAGCTATAAAGATATTTCAGGAATTGAAAAAATCCTTTCGCAGATGAGCGCAAGAATTAAAGGTGATTTCTGCTTAAATGAAGGCATTGATATTTTGAAAAATAATTATTCAGCTTATGAAGAAGAATTCACTTTATTTTTTGAAGAAATTCAAGCTTATGTTTTAAAAGAATTGCCTAAAATTCAATAAATTCTATTTTTCTTTTTCTATTTTTTTCACCCTTGACATCAAACTTGGAATTTGTCTGATTGCTGCTAATTCTCTGAACTTTTTAGCAGCTTCTCCTGCGGGAGATCCAAAATAATCTTTTCCTGCTTCCAATGATTTAGAAACTCCTGATTGTGCCATAACTTGTACTCCTTTTCCTATTGTTATGCCGTTGGGAATTCCTACTTGTCCCCAAAGTGTTACCTCATCTTCCATGATTACACAACCTGCAATTCCTGTTTGTGAAGCAATTAAACATTTTTTTCCTATAACGGTGTCATGTCCAACATGAACTTGATTGTCAATTTTTGTTCCCGCTCCGATTATAGTTGAATTTGTAACTCCTCTATCTATGGTGCAAGCTGCTCCGATTTCTACATCATTTTCAAGCACCACATTTCCACTGGATTTTAAACGATCATAACCCGATTCTCTTTTTTTATAATAGAAAGCATCTGCTCCTAAAACAGTATTGGCATGAATAATTACATTATCACCAATAATAGTTCCATCATAAATACTAACGTTGGAATGGATGATACAATTTTTTCCAATTTTTACATGATTTCCTAAAAAAACATCGGGTTGAATTATAGTGTTTTCTCCAATTTCAACAGTTTCATTTATTGCTTTTTCTGCTTTTTGAAAAGGTTTAAAATATTCTGTGAGTTTATTAAAATCTCTGAAAGGATCATCACTAATCAGCAAAGCTTTTCCTTCTGGACAATCTACTTTTTTGTTGATTAAAATAACCGTTGCAGCAGAATTTAAGGCTTTGTCATAATATTTTGGGTGATCTACAAAAACAATATCACCAGGAGTAACCACGTGAATTTCATTCATTCCTAAAACCGGAAAATCATCTTTTCCTACATAGGTTGAATCTATAATTGTAGCAATTTGCTTGAGGGTATGTTGTTGTGGAAATTTCATAAAAAAATCTCCTGCCAAATTTTGACAGGAGAGGGAAATTTAAATTTATTCTTTTACTCTTTCTTTATAAGTTCCTGATTCTGTTTCGACACGAACTTTATCGCCTTCGTTGATAAAAAGCGGAACATTTATAGTAGCTCCTGTTTCAACTGTAGCTGGTTTTGTAGCATCTGTTGCGGTGTTTCCTTTAACACCAGGTTCTGTTTCTGTAATTTCTAAAACCACAGAAGGAGGTAATTCTACTGCCAAAGGCATTTGATCTTCTGCATTCATTACAATAGTTACCATTTCACCATCTTTCATCAATCCTGGATGATCTAAAATTTGTTCTGTCAATCTGATTTGACTGTAATCATCTGTTTGCATGAAATGATAAAACTCTCCATCTTGATATAAAAACTGATATTGACGACTTTCTACTCTAATGTCATCAATTTTATGTCCTGCTGAAAAAGTATTTTCTATTACTTTTCCTGTGGTTAAGCTTTTTAATTTTGTTCTTACAAACGCAGGACCTTTTCCTGGTTTAACATGTAAAAACTCAACGACTTTATAAATATCGTTTTTAAAATTAATGCATAATCCTCTTCTGATATCACTTGTTGTTGCCATAAAAATAATTATTTAAAATAGCCTTTCATTACTCCGCGTTTTGAACCTTTGATAAACTGTAAAATCTCATCTCGTTCAGAAGTAGCTTCCATCTCGGCTTCGATAATAGCTGCGGCTTGTGAAATATTATTATTATCTTGAAACAGAATTCTATATATATTCTGTATTTCTCTAATTTTTTCTGTAGAAAATCCTCTTCTTCTTAATCCGATAGAATTTACACCTGCATAAGAAAGGGGTTCTCTTGCTGCTTTTGTGTAAGGAGGAACATCTTTTCCTACCATAGATCCTGCTCCTAAAAAGGAATGATCTCCAATAGTTGTAAATTGATGAACGCCTACCATTGCCCCAATAGTTACATGATTTCCTACATCTACATGTCCTGCCAATCCTGTGTAATTAGAAAACGTGCAATGATCTCCTACAAAACAATCATGTGCAATATGACAATAAGCCATAATCCAACAGTTTTTTCCAACTTTAGTTTTCATACGGTCTGAAGTTCCTCTGTTGATGGTCACACATTCACGAATGGTGGTGTTGTCTCCAATTTCTACAGTAGAATCTTCTCCTTCATATTTTTTATCTTGTGGAATAGCAGAAATAACAGCTCCAGGAAAAATGCTTACATTTTTTCCGATGCGTGCTCCTTCCATAATCGTTACATTTGAGCCTATCCAAGAGCCTTCTCCTATTTCCACATTATTATGGATAATAGCAAAAGGTTCAATCACTACATTTTTAGCAATTTTTGCACCTGGATGAACGTATGCTAATGGTTGATTCATAAGTTTACAAGTTTTTAGATTTAACTATTTGTGCCATCAACTCTGCTTCTGCGCATAATTCATTATTGACATAAGCTTTTCCTTGCATATGGCAAATTCCACGACGAATCGGAGCAATCAAGTCACATTTAAAAATTATTGTATCTCCTGGAACTACTTTCTTTTTGAATTTTACTTTATCGATTTTCATAAAGTAAGTCAAGTAGTTTTCAGGATCTGGTACGGTGCTTAATATTAATATTCCCCCTGTTTGAGCCATTGCTTCAACTATTAAAACGCCTGGCATAACAGGTGCACCCGGAAAATGTCCTTCGAAAAAATATTCGTTCATAGTTACGTTTTTTGAACCAATCACACAACTATCTGTCAATTCGAATATTTTATCTATCAATAAAAAAGGTGGACGATGAGGCAGCATTTTTTGAATTGCTGTTACATCTTTTAGAGGTTTTTTGTTTAAATCAATTTTTGGAATATCTTTTCTTCTTTCCAATCTTATTTTTTTCTCCAATTCTTTGGCAAAATTTGTATTTATTTTATGCCCAGGTTTATTGGCGATTACTTTTCCTCTAATTCTTGTTCCTACTAAAGCTAAGTCTCCTATTATATCTAATAATTTATGACGTGCGGCTTCGTTAGGAAAATATAATTCAACATTATCAAGCGTTCCATTTGACCTGATGCTGACTTCATCTTTATTAAAAGCTTTTTTTAGTTTTTTTGTTGTTTCTTCAGAAAGTTCTTTATCTACATAAACTATTGCATTGTCTAAAGCCCCTCCTTTTATCAATCCATGTTCAAGCAGAACTTCTAATTCATGTAAGAAAACAAAAGTTCTTGCTTTTGCAATTTCTTCTTTAAAATCAGAGATTTTTTTGAGTTGTGCATTTTGTGATCCTAATACATCTGTCTCAAAATCAACCATTGAAATGATTTCATATTCATCAGCAGGAAGCAAGGTAATTTCACTTCCTGTCTCTTCATCTTTATATGAAATAACTTCTGTAATTACATATTCATCTCTTTCTGCTTCTTGTTCTTCTATTCCTGCTTTTTCTAAAGCTTCAACAAAAGTAATGGAAGATCCATCCATTATTGGAGGTTCTTCAGCGTTGAGTTCTATCAGTAAATTATCAATTTCTAATCCTACACAAGCTGCCAAAACATGTTCTGAAGTTTGTACGCTTACTTCGCCTTTTTCTAAACGAGTTCCACGTTCTGTAGAAGTTACTAAACTTGCTTTAGCTGGAATTTCTGGTTCTCCTTCTAAATCAATTCTTTTAAAAATATATCCTGTATTTTCTGCCGCAGGTTTAAAAGTAATGGTTACTTCTTTACCTGTGTGCAATCCTGTTCCTGAAAGAGAAACAGCTTTTTGAATTGTTTTTTGTTTATTATTTATTTCAGCCATTATTTTTTTAACTTTTTTTCAAGCTCATTTATTCTATTTACTATTTCTGGTAAATTTTTAAAATGTATATATGATCTGTTATATTCTCTATATGTCAAAGCTGGAGATCCTTGTAAAACAGCTCCATCTTCAATATTTTTTCCTATTCCTGTTTGGGCTTGAATTTTCACTTGATTTCCTATTTTTAAATGTCCAGAAATTCCTACTTGTCCACCTATCAAACAGTGTTTTCCTATTTTTGTTGATCCTGCAATTCCTGTTTGTGCAGCAATTACAGTATGTTCTCCTATTTCAACATTATGTGCCAATTGAATTAAGTTGTCTAACTTAACTCCTTTTCTGATATAAGATGATCCCATTGTGGATCTATCAATTGTTGTTCCTGCGCCAATTTCTACATCATCTTCAATAATTACGTTTCCTATTTGCGGAACTTTTTTATATTCTCCTTTTTCATTTGGTGCAAATCCAAATCCATCAGATCCAATTACTGCATTACTGTGAATAATACAGTTATTTCCTATACTGATTTCATGATAAATCTGAACGCCTGCATAAATGGTAACATTATCGCCAATTTTACAATTATCGCCAATATAAACATTTGGATAAATTTTTACATTTTCTCCAATTTCTACATTTTCTCCAATATAAGCAAAAGCTCCAATATAAATATTTTCCCCATATTTTGCGGTTTCTGCAATATGAGAAGGTTTTTCTATGCCTGATTTTTGCTTTTTTAATTGATCATAATATTCCATCAAACCCGATAAAGCCAAATAAGGATCTTCAACTCTTATCAAAGTTGTTTTTACAGACTTTTTAGGTTTAAAATCTTCTGAAACAATACACACACTTGCTTTTGTTTCATAGATATATTTTTCGTATTTCGAATTATGTAAAAAAGTAATGGTTTCAGGTTTGCCTTCTTCAATTTTGGCAAAATCTGATACTTGAGCTTCAGGATTTCCTTCCACTCTTCCATTAATTACTTGTGCGATTTGTTCTGCGGTAAATTTCATTTTGGCAAAAATAGCAAAAATTGTTAATACTTAGCTTTTTGGATGACAGATATAATATTTATTAACTGGTTTTGACAAGGCTTCTAAATTAAATTGATCTGAAGCTTGGGTTACTTCCTTTAAACTTCCATCCTTATATAATATTTTTATAGGATCTTGATGATCATAAGCCAAATGAGAAACTTTTTCTTTAAAAACAAAATATTCAACTTCTTCAAGACTTAAATTATGTTTCTTTTGAAAAGCCAATTGTTTTTCTTGAAAAAATTCTTCAGATATTTCTTCATTTTGCAATTTTACTTTTAATAAATCTCGATTTAAAATCATTTTGCATAAATTCCGCAATACGAAATCATCTTCTTCTGCCCAGTTTTTCATTGCAGAAACAACATCATAATCATCTAATTTGCTAAAAATATCTAATACTTCTAAGTTAAAATTATTTCTGTCAATTTTATTTTCCAAGAAAAAACTCAAAGCTGGATTAGCAGCAAGTTTTTTTCCTCTGTCAACCAATTGTTTTGCTCTTTTTAAAACTTTAATCAACAACTGCTCTGCTACCAAACTGGTTTTATGAAAATATACCTGCCAATACATCAAACGTCGAGCAACTAAGAATTTTTCAACAGAATAAATTCCTTTTTCTTCAATTACCAATTGATCGTTTTTTACATTCAACATTGCTATCAACCTTTTGCTGTTGATATTTCCTTCTGCTACTCCGGTGTAAAAACTATCTCTTTTTAAATAATCTAATCTATCTACATCAAGCTGACTGGCAATTAATTGACTGAAAAACTTACGATGATATTCTCCTTTGAAAATCTTTATGGCTAAAGTTAAGTTTTGGTTAAATTCTATATTCAATTTTTCCATAAATCGAAGAGAAATTGACTCATGACTAACTTCACTTACTAAGCTTTGTTCCAAAGCATGCGAAAAAGGTCCATGTCCAATATCATGCAATAAAATAGCAATCATCAAAGCTTCTTTTTCTTCTTCAGAAATCTCAATTCGCTTAAAACGAAGCACTTGCACAGCTTGATCCATCAAATGCATACAGCCTAAAGCATGATGTAAACGACTGTGATGAGCACCCGGATAAACCAGATAAGATAATCCCATCTGACTTATTCTTCTTAATCTTTGAAAATATTTATGTTCAATAATATCAAATATTCGCTCATTTGGAATCGTAATAAATCCGTATATTGGATCGTTTAATATTTTAAGTTTGTTTCTTGAATTCAAACTGATTTTAATTTAGATTAGGCAAATATACATATATGAACGAGATAAAAATACTTTGGGTGGATGATGAAATAGAATTATTAAAACCTCATATTCTATTTTTGGAGAAAAGAAACTATAAAGTTACCGCATGTCAAAGCGGAACTGAAGCTATTGAAGAAGTTGAAAACACCAATTTTGATATTGTTTTTTTAGATGAAAACATGCCTGGATTAACAGGTTTAGAAACACTTTCAGAAATAAAAAAAATAAGAAGCACACTTCCAGTAGTGATGATTACAAAAAGTGAAGAAGAATCTATTATGGAAGATGCCATCGGAGCAAAAATTTCTGATTATTTAATAAAACCTGTAAATCCTCATCAGCTTTTATTAAGCTTAAAAAAGAATCTTGATCATTCTCGATTAGTTTCTGAAAAAACCACTTCTGATTATCAACAAGAATTTCGAAAAATCGCTATGGATATGGCAATGGTAAATTCTTTTGAAGGCTGGACAGATATTTACAAAAGATTGGTGTATTGGGAACTTCAGTTAGAAGACACCGCTGAAATGGGAATGACTGAAATTCTTGAATCTCAAAAAATGGAAGCCAATACAGAATTTGGAAAATTCATTGAAAAAAATTACCAAAGCTGGTTTGCTGCAGATACAGAAGCGCCAACTATGTCTCATACTTTATTCAGAAATAAAGTTGTTCCTCAGCTTAAAAAAGAAAAACCTACTTTATTAATTGTTATTGATAATCTGCGTTTTGACCAATGGAAAGCTATAGAACCTATTGTAAATAATTATTACAAAAAAGAAGAGGAAGATATGTTTTATAGCATTTTGCCTACTGCTACACAATACTCAAGAAATGCTATTTTTTCTGGTTTAATGCCAGCGGATATGGAGCGTTTACACCCAGATTTATGGCTAAATGATACTGATGAAGGCGGAAAAAACATGAATGAAGATAAGTTTTTAGCTGCACAAATGAAACGCCTTGGTTTAGATTTAAAAACACAATATCATAAAATTTCCAGCTTAAAAAGTGGAAGAAAATTAGCCAACAATTTTAAATCTCAAAAAGATAATGATTTAACGGTTTTAGTTTACAATTTTGTAGATATGCTTTCGCATTCAAAAACTGAAATGGAAGTAATTAAAGAATTGGCTTCTACAGATAAATCTTATCGATCTTTAACCACAAGTTGGTTTAAAAACTCTCCTTTGATAGAAATTATTCAAGAAGCACAAAATCTTGGTTTTCAATTATTAATCACCACAGATCACGGTACAATAAATGTAAATAATCCTTCTAAAGTAATTGGAGATAGAAACACAAGTTTAAACCTGAGATATAAAACAGGAAAAAGCTTGACTTATGAAGAAAAAGATGTGGTTGCTGCTAAAAATCCTAAAGATTTTCATCTTCCCATCATCAGTATGAGCAGTTCTTTTATTTTTGCTAAAACGGATTTGTTTTTTGCTTATCCAAATAATTATAATCATTATGTGAGTTATTACAGAAATACCTTCCAACACGGAGGGGTTTCTTTAGAAGAAATGATTATTCCTTTTGTAGTTTTACAACCTCGATAAAATATGATAAAACGCGAATATAGCTTAGAAGATTTACCTAAAATTGCTCAGGAAATCATTCAAAAAACAGAAAGTAAAATCCTTTTGTTTTATGGAAAAATGGGTGTAGGAAAAACAACTTTAATTAAAGAAATTGTAAAACAATTAGGTTCTGAAGATGTGGTTTCCAGTCCTACTTTTTCTTTAGTAAATGAATATGCTACCCCAACAGATGCGCTTTTTCATTTTGATTTATACAGAATTGAAGAAGAAGTAGAAGTTATGGATATAGGTTTTGAAGAATATTTGGATTACGATTCTTGGGTTTTTATAGAATGGCCAGAAAAAATTCCAAATCTTCTTCCAGAAGATGCACAGAAAATTTTTATTCAGAAAAATGAAGAAAACAATAATATCATAGAATTTTAATTGCTATAATAAAGAGAAAAATCAATTGATTTTTCTCTTTATTTTATTTCTTAAGAGCTATTTTATATAAATTTCCTTCATCAGTAATTGCATATAAATTACCATCTTTTCCTTGTGTTAAATCTCTAAATCTTTGTTTTTCCTTTTCTAATAAACGCTCCTCTCCTATTACTTTATTATTGTAAAGTTTTATTCTTGCGATATGATTTCCATTCAAACCTCCTAAAAACAAATCGTTTTCCCATTCAGGAATATTTTTTCCAGTATAAAAAGTAATTCCACTTGGAGACAAAACAGGATCCCAATAATAAACAGGTTGTTCCATTCCTTTTTTTGCTGTAATTCCTTCTCCAATAATTTCACCAGAATATTCTACACCATAACCTATAATTGGCCAACCATAATTTTTTCCCGATTTTATTAAATTTAATTCATCTCCTCCTTTTGGACCAAATTCAGATTGCCATAAATCTCCAGTTTCTGGATGAAAATCTAATCCTTGCACATTTCTGTGTCCAAAAGACCAAATTTCAGGTAAAGCATTTTCTTTATTTTCAAAAGGATTTCCTGCTACAGCTTTTCCTTCTGTGGTGATGTATAATATTTTTCCTAATGCAGAATTTAATTCTTGAGCTTGAGGACGAGTTTCTAAATCTGAACGCTCTCCTGTGCTAACAAAAAGATTTCCTTTTTTATCCATTATCACTCTTCCACCATAATGTAAATTTCCATCATAAGCTGGAAAAGCTCTATAAATAACCTCTACATTTTCAACTTTATCTGTTTTCAATTTTCCTTTTGCAACAGCTGTTAAATTTCCTTTGTCAGTTTTTTCTGAAAAACACCAATAAATCATTTGATTATTTTTAAAATCATTGTCTAAAGTTAATCCTAATAATCCTCCTTGTCCTGAAGAATTCACTTTAGGAAATCCAGTGATTTTTCGTTCAATTTCTCCATCTGAAGAAACCACAACCATATTTCCTTCATTTTGAGTGATTAAAAACTGATCATCTTCTAAAGCTATAATCCCCCAAGGAGATTTTAAAGAAGAATTTAATATTTCAACTTTATAATCTGTTTCCGTTTTCATTCCTGGTGCCCGAGTTTGATTTTTAAAAGCAGGTTTAAAATCAGTTACAGGTTTTCTATTTTCCACAGAAGGAAAACTATCCTGCACAGAATTTTCTAAAGAAGATTTTAAATGTTGAACTGAATCATTCTTTTTTTCTGTGTTTTTACAAGAAATTACTCCTATTATAAAGCCAATAATGTATATATATTTAAAAAACTTAAATTTCATAATGCTCAGAATTTGATTTCTAAGCTTTAAATATAACTAATTAAACTCTGGCTATCAATCTATTAAGAAAAACATTTCAAGTTTTTTATTTTAAGTTATTGTTTATGTCTTTTTCTGATTCGCTTATAAATTTTATAACCAGACATCAACAGCAACAATAAAACAAACAATCCGACAACGCCAAAAATCCAATTTAATTCATTGCGCAACATCACCAGAAAAACAACGGAAAATAAAATCAGCGTCGGTCCTTCATTCCACAAACGCATAAAATTGGAGCTATATTTAAAATTTCCCGATTGTAGATTTTTATAAATAAGGTGAGAATAAATGTGATACGCCATCAAAATCACCACAAAAGTCAGTTTGATATGCATCCACGGTTGACTTAAAAGTGCATGATTTACAATCAACAACCACACTCCGAAACTCACCGCTAAAATCATGGAAGGCCAGGTAATAATTGTCCATAATCTTTTGGCCATCAGTCGTAATTGACGCGTTAAAATTTCTCGTTCTTGTTGATTTTCTTTTTCACTTGCTTCGATTTGATACACAAAAAGTCGAACAATATAAAACAACCCGGCAAACCAAGTAATCACAAATATAAGATGAAGCGATTTAAGATAAGGATACATTTTCCTTGTTTAAATTTAATAAAATTATTTCCCTGCAACCGCCATAATATAACGTTTAGGTGTGGTTCCATATTTACGTTTAAAAGCTGATATAAAATGACTTGAGGCGCTGTATCCTAATTTCAAACCAACTTCATTCACATTTAAAGAACCTTCCAATAATAATTGCCGCGCTTTTTCCATTTTATACTCCAATAGAAATCCAAAAACCGTATTTCCATACACTTGTTTAAATCCACTTTTTAACCGATTTAAAGGCAATTGAATTTCATAAGCTATTTCTTGCAAGGTTGGCGGATTTGCCATTTCTGCAATGACAATTTCTTTGGCTCGCTTGATTTTTTCCACATTTTTTTCATCGGCCAAAAACGGACATTTATTTAAATCGATATCTTTAGGACTGTTAAAATAAAGACTCAATAATTCCAATGCTTTTGCTTTATAATATAAAGGTGCAACGGTTTTGTTAGGTTTTCGTTTTACAATTTGATTCAAAAGCGTAATCACTCCGGGGGAAATCGGTTTTTTCTGATAATATTTTTTATCGCGATTCTCTTCATTTAAAAACGCAATAAAATGCGCTTCTTTAGAGAAGAAAGTATGCAGTTTTTCAATGGGAATAATTAAGGAAATAATACAAGCACCTGCTTCCAATAAAGCATCTATAGGTAATTTTTCTTTGGGATTATACAACACCAAAGATTCATCTTTTTTCAAATCGAGTTTATAATGTCCTCCGTTAAAAGAAAACACTGCTTTCTTACTCAAACAAAAATGAAATTGCAAAGATTCTTTTCCAATTTCTCGTTTGAGTTGCAAATCTTCTTTCGTTTTATTTGGTTTCACCAATAAATCAAAACCTCTTTCTACTTCATATACTTGAAAAATACCTTTAGCGATACTTTTTACTTTACCCATAACTTTTAGCGTTACTTTTTATATAAAAATTCTTATTTATTTTAAATAAAATATAATCAAACGCAATATACACCCAACATTTCACTATTTCAAGTAAAAACAACGACAGAAACCCTTAGCGTAAAAATTCATTCTTTTAGCGTTGTTTTCGCCTTTATTTATCTGCTAATTTTGTCTGCACAATTATGAAACATAGAAATAACTCCATAGAAAAAAAGAAGAAATTCTTTGTCATCGGACTGAATTATAAAAAAGCTGATGCACAAAAAAGAGGATTATTCAGTATCGATAGATCCGCTCAAACTGCGTTGTTATTAGAAGCAAAAGCACTGCAAATTCCATCGTTAAGTGTTTTATCGACTTGTAATCGAACCGAATTATACGGTTTTGCAGATCACCCTTATCAACTCATTAAACTCCTTTGTAAATACAGTAAAGGAAATGTAGAAGAGTTTGAAAAAATCGCTTATATCTATAAAGAAGAAAAAGCAGTTGATCATATTTTCAAAGTCGGTGTTGGCTTGGACAGCCAAATATTAGGCGATTTTGAAATCATTAGTCAATTGCGAAACAGTTTTAAAAATGCCAAAGAAGAAGGCATGCTCAATACGTATATGGAGCGATTGATTAATGCCGTAATTCAAGCTGGAAAATCAGTAAAAAACAATACGCGCTTATCAAGTGGGGCTACTTCCGTCAGTTTTGCCACCGTTCAATATATACGAAAAAACATTCCAAATATAAACGATAAAAATATATTATTGTTCGGCACCGGAAAAATTGGAAGAAATACAGTTGAAAACTTAGTGAAACACACCAATCATCAAGCAGTTTCCTTAATTAACCGAACCAAAGTAAAAGCTGAAAAAATTGGAAAGAAATACAATGTATTAGCCAAGGATTTTAAAAATCTGAATTCGGAAATTAACCAAACCGATATTTTAATTGTGGCCACCGGCGCACAAAAACCAAGTATCACTCCGCAACATCTTAAACCTCGCAATCGTCCTTTATATATCATCGATTTATCCATTCCCCAAAACGTAGCACCCGAAGTCGATAAATTTGATTTTGTTCATCGCATTCATTTAGATGAATTAAGCGTGATTACTGAACAAACTCAACAAGAAAGAACGCACGAAATTCCGAAAGCAGAAGCTTGTATTGAAGAAATTAAAGCGGAATTTTTAGAGTGGGTTCACCTCAGAAGATTTACTCCCACTATTCGAGCTTTAAAGGAAAAGTTGACGCAGATAAAAGAAAATGAAATTGCCTATCAACAAAAAAAGATCGACGATTTTAATCTTTATCAAGCCGAAGTTTTAGGCGATCGATTAGTGCAAAAAATAATTTCTCAAATCATGGGAAAATTACGCACAGAAGAAGACGCTTTTGAAAATAGTATTGAACTTTTATCTGAAGTTTTTCAGTTAGAATCTAAAAACCTATCATCTTGAAAAAAATCATTCGAATTGGTACGCGAGACAGCGAATTGGCGTTGTGGCAAGCAAAAACCGTTCAGCAACAATTAGAAAATTTAAATTACGCCACAGAAATCGTTCCCATAAAATCAGGCGGAGACCTCAACTTAAAAACACCACTTTATGAAATGGGCATCGTCGGAATTTTCACCAAAGCTTTAGATGTCGCTTTGTTGCAACAAAAAATAGATATTGCCGTGCACAGCATGAAAGATGTGCCGACAGTTTTACCCAAAGAAATTGTACAAGTTGCCGTTTTAGAAAGAGGTCCGTCAAGAGATATTTTAGTGTATAACGACCCTTTAGACTTCCAAAAAAAATGCACGATTGCCACCAGCAGTTTACGTCGAAAAGCACAATGGTTACACGCTTATCCGCACCATAACGTTGTTCCGTTACGCGGAAATGTAAACACCCGTTTGCGAAAATTAAAAACCGAAAATTGGGACGGTGCTATTTTTGCCAAAGCCGGTTTGGAACGAATTGATATTCTACCGGAAAATTATTTAGAATTAGACGATATGATTCCCGCACCGGCGCAAGGCGCAGTGGTTATTTCGAGTTTAGCACAAAATGATTTTGCCAAAAATGCGGCCGGACAATTAAGTCACAAAAACACGCATCGTTGCACTTATGCGGAACGCTTATTTTTAAGAGAATTGGAAGGCGGTTGCCTCGCTCCTATCGGAGCTTCAGCTCGTATTGAAAATGAACAAATTTATTTTAAAGGAAATCTGTTGTCTTTAGACGGAAAACAAGTATTAAATGTTGAAAAAAATGCACCTGCCGAATACTACAAGGAAATCGGAAAAACTGCTGCGGAAGAAATTTTAAATCAAGGCGGTTTAGAAATAATGAAAAAAATCAGAAAAGTAACGGATCGCACCAAAAAATGAAACGCATTCTTTCTACCAAAATAATAACCGATTCCCAGAAAAAAATAATTGCCGATACAGCGATTGAACTAACGGAATATAATGCAATTAAAATTGCTAAGAAGGATTTTGAATTTCCAAAAGATCTCGAAAACTGCATTTTCACAAGTCAGCATGCGGTACATATTTTTTTGGAAGAAGCCAAAAAACAACAACTTGATTTTTCTAAGATCCGTGCATTTTGTGTGGGACAAAAAACAGCCGGTTTACTTGATTCCAATGGAATTAAAGTCGTCTTTTTTAGTTTTTACGCCAAAGATTTAGCCGATTATATTATTGATCGACATCGCGCCAGTTTCTTTCACTTTTTCTGCGGAAATCTACGGCGAGATACGCTTCCTGAAAGTTTTGAAAAACACACTATCAACTATAAGGAAACCCAAATTTACACCACAACTTTGCAACCTCGTCAATGGAATAAAAAGTTTGACGGAATCTTATTTTTTAGTCCAAGCGGCGTGCAAAGTTATGTATCAAACAATTCTATTTCCGCGAAAACTCAAGTGTTTTGCATTGGAAATACCACGGCAAATGAAGCCCGAAAACACAGTTCCAACATTCATATTTCTGACATCACAAGTGTAGAAAGTGTATTGGAAAAAGTTATTACAAAATTTTTATAATCAACCCCTATTTCATGCTCAAAAACGATTTATTTTTAAAGGCTTTAAAAGGAGAAAAAGTTTCTCGTCCACCGGTTTGGATGATGCGACAAGCCGGAAGATATTTACCGGAATACCAAGTTATTCGTAAAAAATACGATTTTTTTACCCGTTGTCAAACTCCG
>Ga0079226_10001670_pt1 | contig 17062 bp, 18 predicted proteins | sample Poulit2014_FD_76345 | JGI IMG/M metagenome (GOLD analysis project Ga0079226, IMG submission 76345) | Agricultural soil microbial communities from Georgia to study Nitrogen management - Poultry litter 2014 | ecosystem: Environmental > Terrestrial > Soil > Agricultural land | place: USA: Georgia...
GCTGCGGTTAAAGTTGTTTTACCATGGTCAACGTGGCCGATTGTACCCACGTTTACGTGCGGTTTTGTACGTTCAAATTTTTCTTTAGACACGATAATTTCCTTTTTAAATTAAAGTCTGCAACCCACTAATGGGCTGCAGTTGTTACAATTATTTTGCTTTGCGAGCTTCAATTACTGCAGTTGCTACGCTAGCTGGTGCTTCAGCATATTTCAATGGTTCCATTGAATAAGAAGCACGACCTTGAGTTTGCGAACGAAGATCTGTTGCATAACCAAACATTTCTGATAATGGTACTTCTGCATTAATCTTAGTAACAAATTCATTGCTTTCTTGACCATTTACAAGAGCACGACGACGGCTTAAGTCACCGATAACGTCCCCTACGTATTCAGCAGGAGTTTCTACTTCTACTTTCATAATTGGCTCAAGTAATACTGGATTTGCTTTAGCAAACGCTGCTTTAAATGCAATTGATGCTGCTAATTTAAATGCCAATTCTGATGAGTCCACATCATGGTAAGAACCGAAGTGTAAACGTACACCGATATCAACTACTGGGTAACCTGCTAATGGACCAGCTTTAAGTTGTTCCTGAATACCTTTATCAACAGCTGGAATATATTCACCAGGGATAACACCACCTTTGATTTCGTTGACAAATTCGTATCCTGGACCTTCCGGATCCAATGGGTACAAGTCGATCACAACGTGACCGTATTGACCACGACCACCAGATTGTTTTGCGTGTTTACCTTCAACATCGTTAACACGAGTACGAATAGTTTCACGATAAGCAACTTGTGGTTTACCGATATTCGCTTCCACTTTGAATTCGCGACGCATACGGTCAACGATAATATCCAAGTGTAATTCACCCATACCGGAAATAATAGTCTGACCTGATTCTTCATCTGTGTGAACACGGAATGAAGGGTCTTCCTGTGCCAAACGACCTAATGCTAAGCCCATTTTTTCTTGGTCAGCTTTAGTTTTTGGTTCTACTGCAACAGAAATAACTGGTTCTGGGAATTCCATACGTTCAAGGATAATTGGATTATCCGGATCACATAATGTGTCACCAGTTGTAACTTCTTTCAAACCGATTGCAGCAGCGATGTCACCTGCACGAACTTCTTTAATTTCTTCACGTTTATTAGCGTGCATTTGAACGATACGACCAAAACGTTCACGTTTTTGTTTTACTGAGTTCATCACAGTATCGCCTGAATTTACCACGCCTGAGTAAACACGGAAGAATGTTAAGTTACCAACAAATGGGTCAGTTGCAATTTTGAATGCCAATGCTGAGAATGGTTCATCATCGCTTGCGTGACGTTCGCCTTCAGTTTCGTCAAGGTTAATACCTTTAATTGCAGGAACGTCTGTAGGTGCCGGTAAATAATCTACCACTGCATCTAACATTGCTTGTACACCTTTGTTCTTAAATGCAGAACCGCAAGTGATAAGAATGATTTCATTCGCTAATACACGTTGACGTAATGCTGCTCTAACTTCTTCTTCAGTTAGTTCTTCACCGCCAAGGTATTTTTCCATTAATTCTTCAGAAGCTTCTGCTGCTGATTCAATTAAGTTTTGGTGCCATTCATCCGCTAAGTCTTTTAAATCAGCCGGGATATCTTCATAAGTGAAAGTCATACCCTGATCAGCTTCATTCCAGTTGATCGCTTTCATTTTAAGAAGATCAATAACACCTTTAAAGTTATCTTCCGCACCAATCGGTAATTGGATTGGCACAGCAGTTCCGCCTAAACGGGTTTTGATTTGTTCAACAACACGTAAGAAGTTTGCACCTGTACGGTCCATTTTATTTACAAACGCAATACGAGGAACGCCGTATTTATTTGCTTGACGCCATACAGTTTCTGATTGAGGTTGAACACCACCTACCGCACAGTAAACCATTACCGCACCGTCAAGAACACGCATTGAACGTTCTACTTCGATAGTAAAGTCCACGTGTCCCGGAGTATCGATAATATTGATACGGTGTTGTGGGAATTGTTTTGACATACCTTGCCAGAAGCAAGTTGTTGCCGCAGAAGTAATGGTAATACCACGTTCTTGTTCTTGTTCCATCCAGTCCATGGTAGCTGCACCATCGTGCACCTCACCGATCTTATGACTTATACCGGTATAGAAAAGAATACGTTCTGTGGTAGTTGTCTTACCTGCGTCGATGTGAGCACTAATACCGATATTACGATAGCGCTCAATAGGAGTAGTACGTGCCACGATTATTTCCTCTCGCTAGGCTTAAAAAAGTTAAACCAGCAAGCCCTAATAAGGCTTGCCGCATAATAAATGAAATTACCAACGGTAATGTGCAAATGCTTTGTTAGCTTCTGCCATACGATGAACGTCTTCACGTTTCTTCACTGCAGCGCCTTTATTTTCAACCGCATCTGACAACTCGTTCGCAAGACGCAATGCCATAGATTTGTCACCACGTTTACGAGCTGCTTCTACAATCCAACGCATACCTAATGCGTTACGACGGACTGGACGAACTTCTACTGGTACTTGGTAAGTAGAACCACCAACACGGCGAGATTTAACCTCTACAGTAGGACGAACATTTTCTAATGCTGCTTCAAACGCTTCCAAATGGTCTTTGCCAGTTCTTTGCGCTAATGTATCTAAAGCAGTATAAACAATTTTTTCAGCGATAGATTTTTTACCATCTACCATTAAAACATTAATAAATTTTGCAAGTAATTCTGATCCGAACTTTGGATCTGGAAGAATCTTGCGTTGACCAATCACACGACGACGTGGCATGGTTTTTTCTCCGTATATTAAATCTTCAGGTTATCCAAAACTCTATTTCTGGAGTCTTGTATGCTATCTATGTTCTAAATTAAACGTTTGGCCTTACTTAACGGAGAACCATTAAGCTTTAGGACGTTTCACGCCGTATTTAGAACGACCTTGTTTACGATCTTTAACGCCTGCGCAGTCTAATGCACCGCGTACGGTGTGGTAACGCACACCTGGTAAGTCTTTAACACGACCGCCACGAATTAATACAACGGAGTGTTCTTGTAAGTTATGACCTTCACCACCGATGTAGGAAGTTACTTCATAACCATTAGTTAAACGAATACGGCACACTTTACGTAATGCTGAATTCGGTTTTTTAGGTGTAGTTGTGTACACACGAGTACACACGCCACGTTTCTGCGGGCAAGCCTCTAATGCAGGAACGTTGCTTTTTACAACCTTTTTCACACGCGGTTTGCGTACTAATTGGTTGATAGTTGCCATTAAAAAGCTCCAGTTTAAATAAAATTATTCACTATTGAATGTTAAATTAACCCCATTCCATAGAAGAATGGACGATGAATTCTATTCTTTAACGATGACTATGTCAAGATTTTGCACAATTAGAATTTAGAGATTAATTTGAGGGTAATAATCCTCAGTAATCTGCACAGTTTGAGATAAATTGATACATTTTGCATTTGTGGCTATTTTACTCAAAACAGGCTCAATACCTCGAGCAGCTACATCATTTTCCAATAACAAATACTGCGCTAATTGATTAAATAATGTTGGATATTTCAATGGTAATAACACGCCGTCCTGCCATAATAAAACCATATCTTGCGCCGTTAATTGTTGAAAAATTTGCTGTAACCATTGAATATCATATTGGCGATTGGCAAAGGTATAAAGCATAGCATTCCTTAAAATGTTAAGATTTTTTCTGCTTGCTGCAGCCGTTTAAAAAAGTTTTCATTATCCAGCACTACCACAGGCAAAGATAACGCCTCTTTTGAGCATTGATAACGTTTTAAATCTTCTTCACAAACAAAGCATTGTTCAATTTCATATAGCATTAATAATTTGCTCATTGCCGCTGTATCTTTTTGTAACACAGCATCCGCCTGTTGCTGTTTTAATAAAGACAATATGCCGTCATTCCAGAAAAACACGGCAATTTCATTTTCATCACAGTAAGCAGACATCGCCAATAATGCATCAAGACCTTCTCTTACTTTGCTACTGCCATAAGGCGGATGGGTAAAAATAAATGCAACTTTCATAGTGAATTATTAAAAAGTAATGACTCGATCAACGGTTAAAACTGCTTGGCTGAATTCACCCAATCCGGTAAGCATAAACCCTTCTGCTAAATTATTTTGTGTTCCATCTGACGAACTTACTTCATCAACAACACCTCGACGTTGCGATGCGGCGATACATAGATTTAACGCAAATTGGTGTTGTTTTGATAGCTGCTGCCACTGCTTTACTAAATTGATTTCGTCATTAGCGGGATAAACAAATGCATTGCCATTTGTTACCCCCGACTGGGAAAAAAACACTTGATCAATAGTATGACCGGCTTGAAGCAATGCTTGTGCAAACTGATAAGCAAGATAACTTGCTTGCGAACCGTAAACAGGTTGCGTAACGGAAAGCAAATAGCGCATTATTTTAATTCATCCTGCTTAATCTGGCGAATATATAAATAGACAGTATGGCGAGAAATTTCCAACCTTTCCGCCACCTGATTAATGGCATCTTTTATATCGAAAATGCCTTTCTCAAATAATGAATGAACGATCTGTTTATTCTTATTATTGTTCGACACATTGCGATCATTGGTAACATCTTCGATGGTCTGTTCAACCGTTTGTGCCACCAATTCTTCCACTGATGAAGCAAAATTAACTTCTGAAGAGCTCTCTTCCTGTTCGTGTGTCGGGATAAATCCTTGCACAAATTCCGCCACCGGCACACTCAAATTAATATTAATACACAATAAACCGATAATACGTTGTTGCGGATTTCGAATAGCAATGCTGATGGATTTCATCAAACCATTAGTTTTAGCTCGTGTGAAATAGGGTTGCGAAACGCTGTCCGTTTTCATTTGATGCAATGAGCGCAATGCCAAATCTGTTAATGGTGAACCTACTTTACGATTGGTATTATGGCCGTTGGCAATACAAATAGCAGAGTGCTTCAAATTTTCCAAAGAATGAAGCACTATCTCACAATGTCCGCCGATTAATGCCGCAATGCCCTCCACCACAGGAATATAAGATTGAATAATATCATGATCTTCTTTACTAAATGGCTGTTGTTCCTGTAAAAAAATATCATCGTCTAAATTCATCGCTATTGCCTTCCATACTGTACATTAATGCACTCTATTATTAATCCTTAAACTAAGAACGGACATTGCTGTCCGTTTCTTACTTATTTTGTTGTTTTAACAACTAAATTATTTACTGTTTGATTTCACATCTAATAATTCAATATCAAAAATCAAGGTTGAATTTGGTGGAATCTGACCGGTTTGCTGATCACCGTAAGCTAAATTCGGTGGCAATACCAACTGAATTTTACCGCCTTTTTTGATTAAACCGATTCCTTCAACCCATCCCGGAATAAGCTGTCCCAATTGAAACTCAATCGGCTGATTACGTTTATAAGAACTATCAAATTCAGTACCGTCAATCAATTTTCCACGATAATTCACTTTTACCGTATCATTTTCTGTCGGTGAAGCACCTTCACCCATTTTTTCTATACGATAAAGAATGCCACTTTTAGTCTGTTTTACATCTTTTTCTTTCGCATATTTTTCGCGATAAACTTTGCCTTTTTCTTCATTCTCTTTCGCAACTTTTTCCAGCTCTACCTGAGTCGCTTTTGTTAATTGCGCATCCAATTCTTGCAACTGCTTTTGTAGCACTTCATCTGAAAGTGTTGTTTTTCCCATTAAGGTATCGCGCACGCCATCCAAAATTTTATTATTGTCATATTCGATCAAGGATTTCTGCCCATCCAAAGATTGTTGAATGTTTTTACCTAAAAATACACCGATGGCATAAGAAGATTGTTCGATAAACTTTTTATCTTTTAATTGGGAATCTTCCGCAAAACTATGGCTGCTCATTGCAAACAACACAAAACCGGAAAGAAAGGCAAGTTTTTGAATAGATCGCATAATTATTTGTTCTCCATAAGAAAATAATAGATTTTTACTGCCATAAAAATTTTGTTGAATAGATTAAAATGATTTAAGAAAATATACAATATATATTTAAAATTTAAACGAAATTATTAACTTTTCCCTATACTTTTTCAGAATTTCGCATAACTGTTCAAAGTAATAATGCAAAACAAGTTACCCAAGAGGCAAATAATGAATCAATTTGATTATTTAATCGCAAGAATGAATGAGCTGGAAACAAAAGTCGCTTTTCAAGAAAACACGATTGAACAACTTAACCAAGCACTGATTGAACAACAATTCATCATCGATAAAATGCAATTACAGCTTCGTTATCTCGCACAAAAACTAAAAGATGTGCAACCATCCAATATCGCAACCCAAGCGGAAGAAACACCGCCACCACATTATTAACTATCAAAAAGATAAGAAAAAACCTCTGCAATCAACAGACGCAGAGGCTTTTTCAGGCTATAATTCGCTATTCGTCATCTTTCAACGGAACAACCAACATATCAACGTTGATGTTGTTCATTACTTGACGAGTTGAGGACATTAATTTACTCCAGAAATCCTGGTGATGTCCGACAATAAGAATATCAACATCATATTTGCTTACGGCATCAGCCAACACTGTACCAAGATCGCCATTACCGCATAATGTTTCGGTAATCGGATAACCTGCTTGTTTTGCCAATTCAACAAGGGCATCGTGAGTTTCATCGGAAATACGATCTTGCATAGAAGACATATTTACATCGATTAACCCGGTATAGAGGTCGGAAAAATTAACATCTACGTGAATAATAGAAAGTTTAGCTCCATTGTTTTTGGCTACTTGAACAGCTTTAGCCAGTAAAACATTACTTTCTTCAGAAAGGTCTACTGCGACAAGAACGTGCTTATACATAATGATTCCTCCATTTATAATCAGCTAATCGAATAAGCTATGATGTTATACTAACATTAAAATTAAGTGAAAAATTTGCGGTTGATCACGCTATTAAAAATCCAATACAAATTAATTCTAAAATGGAGTATTGAATGACAACAAAATTAGAAAAATTTGCCGAAATTATCGCTAAATTGCGCGACCCGAATGGTGGTTGCCCTTGGGATCTGGAACAAACCTACCAAACAATGCCGCCTCACATCCTTGAAGAGGCATATGAGGTTGTCGAAGCCATTAATCAAGATGATCGCAAAGAATTAAAAGAAGAACTTGGTGATTTATTGATGCAAGTCGTATTTTTAAGCCAATTAGCTCAAGAAGAAGGCGCATTTACGCTTGATGATGTCATTGATGGCATTACAGACAAAATTATCCGTCGTCATCCACACGTTTTCGGCGAAATTAAAGCAGAAAACAGCGATGAAGTGCTGAAAAATTGGGGAAATATCAAACAGCAGGAACGTTATCAAAAAGAACAATTTTCTATTTTGGATAATGTGCCGATAGCACTTCCTTCCTTGCTTCGTGCCGCTAAATTGCAAAAGCGTTGTGCAAAAGTAGGTTTTGATTGGTCGGAATTGGAGCCGACAATACAAAAAGTTGAAGAAGAGTTGCAGGAGGTTCGAGATGAAGTTTCAAAACAACCACAAAATCCTCAAGCGATAGAAGAGGAGATCGGCGATCTGCTCTTTGCTAGCGTTAATGTTGCACGCCATTTGAAACTTAATCCTGAAGAAGCTTTACGCAAAGCGAATTTGAAATTTGAACGCCGTTTTCGTCAAGTTGAACAAAGCATTCTGGCATCCGGTCGTCAACTGGAACAAGTCTCTTTAGCAGAAATGGATTTAATTTGGGATCAAGTCAAACAACAAGAAAAACAAGAGGATCATTAATTTATTATGTTATTAAATCGCATTTATAGCTGGTTTGAGCAGCGGCTTAATCCTTATCCGGATGAAATGCCCGAAGTGCCGAAACACGGATTGATCAAATTTATTTGGTCATGTACCGAAGGAATGCGCGGTTGGATTTTATTGCTCACCATTATGGTCATCGGTATCGGTGCAATGGAAGCCATTTTATTTCAGTTTATGGGGGTATTAGTGGATTGGTTATCACAATATTCACCACAACAATTATGGCACCAAAAACAGTGGCAATTAATCGCAATGGCGGCTTTAATGCTGTTCAGTATTCTTTGGTCATTCATTGCCGCCAATATCCATCTGCAAACTTTACAAGGCGTTTTTCCAATGCGGCTGCGTTGGAATTTTCACCGTTTAATGCTAGGGCAAAGTTTAGGCTTTTATCAAGATGAATTTGCCGGGCGTGTTTCTGCAAAAGTAATGCAAACGGCACTGGCGGTACGCGATACGGTTTTAACACTGTCTGATTTGATGACCTATGTTATCGTCTATTTCATTACTTCCGGTGCAGTACTAATCGCATTGGACGGTTGGTTTGTACTACCATTTATTATCTGGTTAGTACTGTTTATCATAATTCTGAAAATTTTTATCCCAAAATTGGCATACACAGCAGAACGTCAAGCCGATGCCCGTTCTTTAATGACCGGTCGTATAACTGATGCTTACGCCAATATTACTACTGTCAAACTCTTTTCTCACGGTTTACGAGAAGCTAGTTATGCTAAACGCTCAATGCAAGAATTTATGGTAACTGTTCACGCACAAATGCGCTTGGCGACCTCTTTAGAAACGCTCACCTATTTAACCAATATTCTATTAACGCTCAGCACCGGGCTGTTAGGATTATGGCTATGGAGCAAAGGCAGCGCCGGCGTTGGTGCGATTGCGACTGCAATTGCGATGGCTTTGAGAGTGAACAATCTTTCTCGTTGGATTATGTGGGAAGCGGCTCGTCTGTTTGAAAATATCGGTACGGTAAATGATGGTATGCACACACTCTCCAAACCACATACGATTGTTGATAAATCCAATGCGACTGATCTGGTGGTACAGCAAGGTGAAATTAAATTTGAACATATCAATTTTGCGTATGAAGCGGATAAACCATTGTTAACCGACTTTAATCTCACTATTAAACCGGGCGAAAAAGTGGGCTTAATCGGTCGTTCCGGAGCGGGTAAATCCACTATCGTCAACTTGTTATTACGTTTTTATGAAGCAGATCAAGGCAATATCACTATTGATGGGCAGAATATTTGCAATGTCCGCCAAGAAAGTTTACGTAGTCAGATCGGTTTAGTAACACAAGACACCTCATTATTACACCGTTCCGTGCGTGAAAATATTATCTATGGAAGACCTGATGCCAGTGAAGAAGAAATGATCTCAGCGGCGGAGCGTGCCGAAGCAGCTGGGTTTATTCCAACTTTAAGTGATGCACAAGGTCGCCACGGCTATGATGCTCACGTTGGGGAACGTGGTGTTAAACTCTCCGGCGGACAACGTCAACGCATTGCGATTGCACGAGTAATGTTGAAAGATGCGCCTATTTTATTATTGGATGAAGCGACCAGTGCTTTGGACTCTGAAGTCGAAGCAGCGATTCAAGAGAGTTTGGATAAAATGATGGAAAATAAAACCGTTATTGCCATTGCTCACCGTCTTTCCACGATTGCGGCGATGGATCGCCTAATTGTGCTGGATAAAGGTCATATTGTGGAACAGGGAACGCACAGCGAATTATTGGCTCAAAACGGACTTTATGCCAAATTGTGGAAACATCAAAGCGGGGGTTTTCTTAGCGAGAATTAACTCATTTTCAATCAGCAAAAATAAACAGAGGGCTTTGTATCGCCCTCTGTTTTCTCTTACTCTATTATTCACATCCATCTATTGAAGTTACTGTTTTTTACACTGTGTAATAATATCCAACTCCTTTTTATATACCGAAGTATTCGGGTTCATATCCATTAAACCAAATAAGGTGCTGTATAAATTATCGTGTGAATAAGATTGTTGCTGAGCATTTCGTTCTAGACAATCGAAATCAATATTTTCATTCTGCCTAAAGCGATCTGAAAACCACATTATCATTGGAATACGCGTTTGCTGTTCCGGTGCAATCGCATATGGTGTACCGTGTAAATAAACGCCATTTTCGCCTAGTGATTCACCGTGATCCGACAAATAATAAACCGCCGCTTCTAACTCCGGATGCGCCTCAATTTTCGCAATGACCTTATCTAAAAATTGATCGATATATAAAATTCCATTGTTATAGGTGTTCACTAATTGTTCATTGCTACATTTCTGAATTTCATTGGTATCGCAAGTCGGGGTAAAACGGCGGTACTGTTCGGAATAACGCTCATAATAAGTTGGGCCGTGACTACCAATTGTATGCAAAACTAGCACTGTGTCTTTATGCGTTTTTTTAATTACATCATCAATATACGATAATAAAATATTGTCCAAACATTCACCATCCTTACAATACTGAGGATCATTGGTTGCCGTAATATCTTTATTCAGAACACGTTCACATACTCCCTTACAACCGCTGTCATTATCTAACCAGATCACTTCTACACCAGCACGTTGCAGCACATCTAAAATATTATCTTGATGAGATGCCTTAACTGCATCATAACCATCTCTTCCCATACCCGAAAACATACAAGGCACTGAAAGTGCGGTTGCTGTACCGCAACTGGACACATTTCTAAAATTAATAATCTGTTTTCCTCGTGCCGCCAATAACGGTGTCGTTTGTGGTTGGTAACCGTTTAACCCCCAATTTTGCGCTCGGGTGGTTTCTCCAACAACCAATACAGTAAAGTGGCGATAATCATCTGGTTTTTCTTGCGCAGCATCCAAGCCTAATTGTGTGTACGGCATATTCGCTTCACGAATGCGTTTAATCTCATTAATGCCAGCACTGATAAAATTAGAGGGTACAATTAATGCCGGCACACTCTTGTTATTTCGCACAAATCCGGCGTAATCCTGATAGAAAACTTTTGCAATACCAACAATTACCACTGCTGAAAGCACAATTAAACCGATCCGGTAACCAATTTCTTTATACCAAACACGATAATCAACTTTCACAAATAAATATAATAATGCCGGCACAACACCAAAACCAATAATCCAAGCAATATAAGGCAATGTCATCATTCGGGAGCTTTCAGCAAAATTGGTCTGCAACACATTTTCCAACATATCAGTTGTAAAATAGACATCTAGAAAAACTTCACTGTAACCAATCGCTGCACTGATGATCAACAACGCTGGTATAAGCACTTTATGCAATAATGGTAGTGCCAAAATTTGAAATACCGCATTCAACACAAAAAAGACAAAGAAAGGTACAGTTAATAAGAAGTAATCCCCTGCCGCACCGGTAAAAGGATGGATTGAAAGCACTTTTGCATAAAATGCATAATTTAAGATCAGTGTAAAATAGAGTGCAACCAAAGCCATTAAGCTGGACGATCGCATTGACAATGCTATTTTCTGCATAAACTAAAAATTCCTAATCTAAATAAATCTGCCACGCTTTGACAATGGTTTTAATCCAATAGTTCTATTGCATAATAAAAAACTGCACACGATGGTGCAGTTTTTTCTAACTATAACTAAAAGAGAGCTTAAATTTCCTGAATTATGCGATAAACCCAATTTTCTAGCGGATCGTTAATTTTTTTCATCTCAAGCCACATTTCTTCCAGCATCTCCTTCTTCACTGACGTATAACGCTTGTCATAAAAGAGATTTTCCATTTCCTCAGGATCTCTGACGATATCATATAGTTCACAAACATCACTGGCATTAAAAACTAATTTATAATCTTTACGTCGCCACATTCGCTGTTCAAAATAAACAAAATGTCCGGCTAACTGTGCTAATAGGCCTTTCCGATTATTATTTTTATGTTGTCGTATTATGGGTAATAAACTGGCTCCTTCAAATTCGATAGGTATAGGTTGATTGGCAACATCATATACTGTCGAAGTTAAATCATGCAGGTAGACTAAATTATCATCTCGTTGATTAATTCGATCGGACAATGGGTCTTTAATAATTAAAGGAATATTATAAGTACTATCAAACATAAACTCCCCTTTCTCAATCATTCGATGATGTCCCATTGCATCACCATGGTCTGCCGTTATTACAATAAAGCTTTCTTCATATAATCCTTTTTCTTTTAAAAATTTAAACAATTCGCCTATTGCATCATCAATCAATGTAATATAACCCCAGAATTTTGTGATGACCTCTTTCCAATGTGCTTCACTTGCTTCCCACATTCCCCACATTTTAGAAATAGTTCTATAATGCCCAGGCTTCCCTTCTAGCGGCTTAAAAAAACTTTTATCCAATATCACATCTTTTGGATCATACATAGAATAATAGGGTTCAGGAACAATGCAAGGCGTGTGAGGTCCCCAGAAATTTATCCAAGTAAAAAATGGCTTTCCCTCATCCAAAGACTCTTGAATATAACGCTTTGTTTCATCAAGAAGAAAATATGGAATAGTTTGTTCTTTAGCGCCTGATAATAAACCACATAACTCTTGAACTCGTAAATGTGGATTATCACCAAAATAGGCTCGACTAACTTCTGGAATATCAAATCCTTTTTCCATTAGCCATAATTGATAACGATTAGAATGAGTAGGTGGCTGATCAAAAACAAGATTTTTATAAACTCGACTCCCCGGGTATCCATAACCATCAAAATTATGCCCTTTAATGCCATAATCAGCAGGTACTGATTTTGTGCCTACATGCCATTTCCCAATCACATAACTATTGTACCCTTCGAGATGAGTAATATTAGGTTGATTAACATCCACTTCACCGCGACCACCTTTTTCACCATTTCTAATAATGCCATGAGAAGAAGGCATTAATCCTGTGAATAAAGAAGTTCTTGCCGGTCCGCATACAGATGCAGGCGTAAAAGCATTATCAAAACAAATTCCCTCTTTCGCCAATTTATCTATATTAGGCGTTTTAACAATGCTATGCCCATAAGGGCCTAGCATATCCTTTCTTACTTGATCTAATAAAATATAAATTATATTACGCATATTTAGCCTTCTGTTTATTTTTTCCTACTACCATAAGTAAGACAACTTGAAGAATCAAATATCCACCAATAATCCATAATGGTTTACCATTCATAGAAGCGAGTCCAATAGGAGATAATAGTGCATAAAGGGTAATCAATCCTAAAATGAGTGATGCTACAGTAACATTGACATATTCCCAATTACTTAGGTCAACATTACTTTTATTTTCAGAATTATCTTGATAAGGTGTTTTTCTTCTTAAGAATATACCTAAAAACAACATCACAGCAACATCAAAGACAAATAGTGCAGCCATCACATAGACGAAATTAATTTTTACATTAAATACCCATACGATTAAGAAATATAAAATAACATGGAGAAGCAACGCAATTCTTGCTGCCAAGCCTGAAACAGTTTTATTAAATAATCCTACTGCAAATAAAGCAACAATAGGAATATTCACAAAGCCAGCAAAACGTTTAGTAATTAAGAAAATACCATCTGTACCAAACATTAATAATGGACCAATAATAATGGTAATAATCGCCATAAATGCTGAAACTTTTTTCGCATATATAATCAATTCTGAATCACTGAATGTTTTTTTGCTAATTGAAGGCAATAAATCCTTACAATAAATTGTTGCTGCTGAATTTAAGAATGAATTAAATGTACTTAAAATGGCACCAAATAATGCTGCAACAAAGAAACCTTGTAAGACAGTTGGCAATACTCGGTTGACTAATTCCGGATAAGATAAATCAATTGGATTCAAACCCTCACCAATAATATGGAAACTAAGCAGTCCTGGTAAGTTTAAAATTATCGGTAATAGCAATAAAAATAAGGCTGCAATCAATATTCCTTTCTGCCCTGCTTTTAAATCTTTAGCCCCTAATGCTCTTTGTACGATTGCTTGATTGGTTGTCCAATAAAAGAAGTGAACTAGCATAATACCAGTAAAAATTGTCGGCCAAGGTACGGCATCTGTCGCACTACCTATTGCATTAAACTTCTCTACATGCGTTGTGCCAATAATATGCACCCCTTCCGTAAAACTACCATTTCCTAAATAAATCAAGGCAAAAATAGGAACCAAAATAGCACCAATAACAAGAATAATAGCATTAATTGTGTCTGAAACCGCCACCGCTTTTAATCCACCAAATATCGCATATGCTGCTCCGACAACCCCAATAGCAATTATGGTATAAACTATAGATTCTCCATAACTAATATTAAAAGCCGCTTCCAAATTAAATATTTTATTAAATGCAATGGCTCCGGTATAAAGTGCTGTTGGAATAACAATAAAAAGATAGAAAACTAAAAAAAGACCAGACATAATTAAACGCGTCTGCCTATCAAAACGGTTTTCAAAAAACTCCGGAATAGTCGTATATCCATTTCTAATATACTTCGGTAACAAATATACGGCTAAAAAGCATAATGGAATTACTGTAGGTACTGTCCAAGCTATAATTGAGAAATTGCCAATATAGGAATTAGCATTCACACCTATAATTTGTTCTGTAGATAATGAAGTTAATATCATAGAACAGCCAATGATAAAGCCACTTAACCCCCTTCCAGCAAGGAAATAACCTTTAGAAGTTGACAAATCATCGTGTCTGGTTTTTAACCAAGAAATAAATGCCACTCCTCCTGTCACTAATAAAAAACTCAATATTGTTAATAGCATATTGCCTCCTATCCTTTCTAAAATAGACATATTCATATATAAGAATAGAGGTTTTTATTTTTATTCGTTATGATAATAATCATAGTTAATATGTGAGAAAGATCACAAATTCTAAAAGTAAATTATTTATGCAATAATTTTCTGTTTTTTATTTCGGTTAACGAGATAACATACTCATTATCTCTCTTGCACTTCTACCTTGTCGAATAATATCCCGAATACGCGACATTATTGGAGCACTATGACGGAAAAAGAATTGATATGAAGGGCATAAATAATTTTGTTTAAATTGTTCTCCTTTCAAAGGAACAATACGATGTTTCGGGCACCCACCATAACAAAAATGCCGCACCTCACATTTCTGACATTGTTTTGTTAATGTTTCTAATTTAGCTTTACCAAATTTTATTTGTTTAGGTGAATTGACGATCTGAGTTAATGATTGATGATTCACATTGCCTATTTTATAAGCAGGATAAACAAAATGATCGCAACTATAAACATCACCATTTGACTCTAATATCATCGCTCTACCACAAGTTTCCTGATGAACACAACTTCTTGATGGAAATCCTAACCATTGACCTAATAAATCATCAAACATATTAATAAATATATGACCTATATCCTCTTTGAGCCATTCATTAAAGACATCCAATAAAAATTGCCCATATCCTTCTGCTGGAACAGAAAATGGTGTCATTCGATAGTTTTTACCTGGATTAAAATCTTGCCGTTGTGCTGAATAATTAGCAACTTCCACAATAGGAATAAATTGCATAAAAGTCGAGCCCAATGCTTTTAATGCTTGATAGGTTTCCCTTCCTTTATTCCAATTCCGATCATTTACAACAGTTAAAGTATTAAAATCAACTTGATAGGATTTTAATAATTCAATAGCGTGCTTTACGCGAGTAAAAGTAGGCTGCCCATTGATAGAAATGCGATATTTATTATGCACCTCCTCTAACCCATCAACCGAGATCCCAATTAAAAATTGATTATCTTTAAAGAATTCGCACCATTGCCGATTTAAAGCCATCCCATTAGTTTGAAAACTATTACTAATTTGTTTAGTTCCAGCAAATTTTGCTTGTAAACTAACCACTTTCCTAAAAAAATCTAATCCCAATAAGGTTGGCTCGCCACCTTGCCACATAAAATCAATTCGTTCACCAGGAAATGAATCAATATAATTTTTGATGTAATTTTCCAATGTCTGTTCTGTCATTGAATTGATATGACGCGTGAACACCTGTTCTTTTTGTAAATAAAAGCAATATTCACATTTAATATTGCAATGAAAACTACTGGGTTTCGCCATCATATGAAAATAAATTTTTTTCTGTTTCGACATAAAATTAAATCTCTCAAATAACATAATAAATTTAAATGAGTTGTAACAATAACATATATGATGCGATAAGAAGTAGAGTTAAACCTAATAACTTTTGGGATAATTCAGGCTTCAATTTACCTCGAATTTTCATAGAGAAAAAACTCATTACGAATGAGCTGAACACAACAACTGCAACAATACTAAAATTCACATAACCAACTTGCCATGAATGAGGGATAATAATATTTGGTGATTTAGATAAATAGCCATACAAATTACCAATACCACCAATTACCATCATATAATTTGTATACACTGCGATTTGTCTAATATTGATGCTTGGCAATTGAGCAATCAAAGGCGACATAATAGAGCCACCGCCAATACCTGTGATACCAGCTATTCCCCCACCGAAAAAGCAAGCTAAAATACCTGACAAGGTGTCATTGCTTTGCTCGCTTTTTTTTCTGACTCCTTTTACTTCCAACAAGGTTTTAAGTGCTAATAATACTAAAGTTACGACAAAAATAGTCACAATAACGAAATCTGGCACATCAAAACTAAGATAGAAGCCAAGTTGTACTCCTACAATCATCGCTAATGACCAAAAAATCATCTTTTTTTTATCAATCTGAATTTTTTGTTTAATAAAATAGATTAAATTGATCACTGAAGTTCCCATTACAATCGTCAAAGAAGTTGCCGCCACCATCTGTAAAGGCATCTCTGGAAACATCGTATGCAGCACAGGTACCATCAAAACGCCGCCACCAATTCCAAATAAGGCGGACATCAGATTAGACAAAAATCCACATACTACTAATGTAATAATAATCGGTAAAGTCATATTCCATCCCAATAATTTTTCTTTATTATGAATGAGCTTTACACAATAAATTTATGATCATCATCATATTGATAAGTTTTGACATCCTCCCCGCCCTAAAGGACGAGGATTCCTACTAGTGCCAATTGGCAAGCAATGGGCTACTCTCGGTGGGTTCTTGTTGCTGACCTCTCAATGAAGTTCACTTCACAAGCTCTACGGGCATGTCCTGCCC
>Ga0079226_10001671_pt1 | contig 17054 bp, 17 predicted proteins | sample Poulit2014_FD_76345 | JGI IMG/M metagenome (GOLD analysis project Ga0079226, IMG submission 76345) | Agricultural soil microbial communities from Georgia to study Nitrogen management - Poultry litter 2014 | ecosystem: Environmental > Terrestrial > Soil > Agricultural land | place: USA: Georgia...
ATATTATAGTTTACAACGAAAATATTTGTCATATTTATAACACTTTCGTTAGGTAGCCGATTCTAATATATGAGGCAATACCAAACAGAGCAATATGCGGATTAGCCCTCCCCTGTTCTTCTTATTAAGAAATTATTTATTTGGGATGGAACAATTTATAATGAACATATGGTTAGTTATAACATTACTATCCACTAATGGCTTTTATTAAATGATAAGTCATCATCCTTCTTTAAAATTCAATTAAACAGCTCAAAGTTTTACGATATTATGAGCCTCGATAATAAATTATTACAGCACCTTTCGTTCTTATATGGACCAGAAAAGAGTTCTGAGTTATTACAGCGTATAAAGAAGTTGTTGGACAAACATAAGCTCGAACAGCAAGAATTAACCAATACGAAGAAAAGATGGAGTCAAGAAGACGCTATACTTATTACCTATGGAGACGTCGTTCTGCCGCAAAATGGAACTAAAAATAAACTACAGCTACTCCAAGACTTTGTAAGTAAACGTTTGGGTAATACCATAAATACAGTCCATATTTTGCCTTTCTTCCCCAGTTCTTCTGACCAGGGCTTTTCAGTCATTAACTATAAGAAAGTTCGGAAAGACTTAGGGACGTGGCAAGATATTGAAAATTTTGCCTCCGAATACAACATCATGGCTGATTTAGTAATCAACCATACCTCACGAAGCAGCAAATGGTTTAAGAACTACCAAATGGGGAAAGTCCCAGGCAAAGATTACTTTATCGAGGCCGACCCCACTACTGATCTATCTGATGTTATGCGCCCCCGCAATAATCCCCTATTGACAAGTGTTCAAACAAACCGGGGACAACGATACGTTTGGACTACCTTTAGCGAAGATCAGATTGATCTCGACTTCAGCAATCCCGAGGTATTGCTCGAGTTTACTGATATTTTTCTGTTTTATTTATCCAAAAACATCCGGCTTATTCGTCTGGATGCAGTGGCTTATCTTTGGAAAAAGATCGGAACGAACTCTATTCATCTGGAAGAAACCCATGAGATCATAAAGTTATTTCGTGATCTTATTGACCATATAGCCCCCAATTCAGCGTTAATCAGCGAAACAAATGTACCCTTTGAAGAAAATATAACCTATTTTGGAGACGGAGACGAAGCCCATATGATTTACCAGTTTAGTCTTCCGCCCCTATTGCTACACGCAATTCTGAAGGAACATGGGCAATATCTTAGCCAATGGGCTAAGGACCTGCCTGCGCCGCCGGAAGGGTGCACTTACTTCAACTTTACGGCTTCTCATGATGGCATTGGGGTACGCCCGCTGGAAGGCCTGGTACCGGATGAAGAATTTGACTACCTTATCCAAAGTACGCAAGAACGTGGGGGCTTTGTATCTTATAAAAAGAATAAAGACCAGTCACAAAGTCCGTATGAACTAAATATCACCTACTACGATATATTTGCTGAGCCCGGCAAACAAGATACGCAACTTCAAATAGAACGGTATTTGTGTTCCCAGCTTATCATGTTAAGTCTGCAGGGAGTACCCGGTATTTACTTTCATAACCTTATAGCCACCCAAAATCACCTACAGGGAGTCTCAGATACGGGACAAAAGCGAGCAATCAATCGAAAACAATGGGACCAGCAAGAATTAGAGGAAAATCTTTCTGACAGGTACAATATTAGACATTATATATTGAAGGAATATCGAAAATTTCTGCAAACCCGAAAAAGGCATCCGGCATTCAGCCCCCAGTCCCCCCAAAAGGTGCTAAATTATGGATATCATTTTTTTGCCATTCAACGAACGTCCTCGGAGGAAACAGTCCTTTGTATCAGCAATATTACGCATAATCATCAAATTATTGAAAATACCCAATTATCATCGCTTACCTTAGAAGCAGAAAGAGTTGAAAACTTGTTAACAAATGATAAACGGTCAATTAAACCCAACCTTAAACTTGAACCGTTTGAGACGGTTTGGTTGCTCCTTTAGCACCATACTCGTTCTTAAGTAGTGGTAGCCTTGGACTCATGCTTTTGACGGATGATCAATATCCTTTCAAGGCGAGGCTGGGGCATCCATGACTAAAATATTCGTTGGGATTAGGAAATCCAATAACCAGGGATACAGTGCGTCGTGCCTCTGATACGGTCATATTAAAAGGAAACACAGACCCACCTGCTAGCCACCACGAGGCCTATAGGCCTCTGGCCGAACCCCCATGAGAAAGAAGGGGGGCTAAAACCACTATTTCCATCCAGAGGGAAAGAACCGGAGGCAGCCAATAATTTCAGCCATCTTTAACAAAACATATGCCGATAAACGGTGTAGACAGGACACTTGCGCCAGTACTGCAAGAACAGCGCACTCATCTCACCGCCATTTACCGGATATACAGAACAGCCACCATCTATTTCCCAACTTCCACTGTAAATTATGCAACTCCAAATAGGGTTATATTTTCACAAACTCACGGCAGGCTTCCCCACATGCGCGGCAGGCCTCAGCGCACATCCGGCAATGTTCCATATCGAATCTGTTGCACTCTTCACTGCACCTTTTACAAAAATCCGCGCAGTGGCTTACTATCTCAGTAGTACGTTTGGAACCCCGAGCCACAAAACGTAATGCCATATTACAGACATCCGCACAATCGCGAACGTAGCGAATACAAGCAGCCATTTTCTTAGGCTTCTCTTCATTTAGACATGCATCCGCACAATGTTCGCAGGCTGCCAAACATTTCGCTAATTTTTGAATCAGATTCTCGTTTTTAGTATACAACATAATAATAGGTAGTTTATTGGGTATTTTTAGACGGCTTTGAAAAACCTACATCATCATCCTAAATTTGATTCAGGATCTCGGTTTAGTAACTTCTACCTCATTTAGACTCCGTAACGGATCCGACTGCCGGCGGATCAAGGTCCGGAATGACGAATACGGTGAGGCTTTTCAACGGTCCCTTTTAGGGTCATGAATTCAGTAAAACTGTTCTTTAAACTTTAAAAATAATGGATCTTTTATTTATCAAAAGCCGCAAACATTAAAAAATGTGCAGCCGCCACTGTTGGACGTAATAAATTTATCTTTTCAACAGCTGCTATATAGAGTTCAATTAGCTCACCATTCAAATCGCGGTGATTAGCCACCTTAAAAGGGCTCTGTATTAGATAGGTTTATTACATTTTGACGAACCTGCTGAGTCCGGTTTCCAATCCATTCGTTGGCTCTTTTTCGAGCTAAGCGCCCCACCAAATAACGTGATCCGAAAGGTCAATCATTCTTGAATAAACACGCGTGAAGCCGCTTCAGGTTCGCCCAATGGCATTTCCGCTCTTTTCACCAATTACGCAGAAGAGAAGCTCCTGGAATTCAGAAAATAACCTCATCTGTTTTTCTTTCTCCCATTTTTTGGCATAATGTTGCCACTATTCGATGGTCAATTTTATTTTTAGATCAATATTTTCTTTGTTCATTAAATTTACAAACAGTTATTTACACTGGTGATGGGTTTTCACATCCAGCCTTGAGCGTCTCCAAACCCAATAATGTGAAACGAATCAAATATGGGGAACTCCGCTTCGTTTAAGCTGATCCGTTTTACAGAACATTTGAGCAGTTTTTGCTCCTTTTATACAGATAAACTCGTCAAGCAATAATCGTGTTTGAAAAATATTAGACTGTTATTTTTTATAACCTTTTGAGCTAAATTCATAACTGTCCCATGTCAATTTAAATTGTCAGGTATTCTATCACGAAATATTTGAGCCATTTAACCTTTTTCGAAATTATTTACAGTTCTCAGCCTTTCATCCATGAGGTAAATATCATCTATACGAGTCGAAATTAGTGTTATCAGATCATTATTCAGCATTTTAATTAAGTTATGCCATTCAGTAGTAAGATATTTCGCCATATCGTAGCTCTTACCTTTAGATTCTGCTTCAATCACACTGATTAATTTAATCATAATCTCTTCAGCCTGTTTATCTGAAATTCCTGAATGATTTCTAATTAGATTTATGCAATCATCAGGACTAGTAGGAGCATTATTTTGCTTGCAATCCATCATATTATGATAACCTAAATGGGGAAATTGATTCGAAAAATAATAAATTCCCTCTTCTGATAAGCTGCTTACAAGTGTGGAAAAAAGAGTATTTACCACTTTCTTAGCTATCTCATTATCTTTTATATAGTCAGTCCTCAGGACTGTTTCAACATACAGATCATTTGGTTGTTTCATAACACCTATAAAATGTTATCAGTCTTAACTTCCGTTACAACAATGAGCATTGCTGTAGTACATTAACGAGTATATTGAGTTTATTAATCTTTTATTTTTTCTATCTCTACTCTGCTTTTATTCCTTATTAGTAATAATAAGTACTAACTTTGTTAAGACATATAGGACTTTCTATGAAATATTTGTAACAATATTTACCATACTTGCGAGGGCTTTGCAGACCCCCCTTATTTTCGATATTTAATGTTAAAATGAGTAAATTTAGTCAACCTATCCTTATTAATCGGACATCATTTAAAAAATCATGGATAAACGCGATCAATTAAGCATTTTAGATCAGTTGGCAAGCCAATCGGGTCAAATTTCTCGTTTCGACCAAACGCCTGCAAGCCATCGCCGAGTGGATTGACCGGCAACCGCTCTACGCATATTGGTCGCCGGATCGATAAGACCGGCCCCAAGGCGGTCAGCCGCGCACGCCGGCCCCTTGGATGATTCGCGGGCTGTTTTAAAGCAGCTCTACCAACTGAGCGATCCTCAGCTGGAGGATCAGCTTACCGGTCGGTTGAGCTTTCGCAGGTTCGTGGGCCTGCCGCTCGCTCAGCGAGTGCGGGTTTTACCTCCTTCTGGCGCTTCCAGGAGGCCTTGGGCAGCGAAGGCCTGGTCGAAAAGCTTTTTGAGGAGATCAATCGCCAATTGGGCCACCAAGGGCTGTTTTAAAACAAGACACGGTTGTGGATGCAACGATCATTAACTCCTCGAACCGTCCTCTTAGTGACAAAAAGCGTACATCGCTCGAGCCCCCTTCATCCCAAGTCGATACGGATGCCGATGCTACTTGCGAAGGCGGAACGTGGTATTTTGGCTATAAAGGCCATATTGGGATGGACGCCGGCAGCAAGTTGATTCGACAGATAAGTTTTACACCTGCCTCAACCCACGACAGCCAGCTGCTTGCCGACCTGGTCAGCGAGGACGAGCGATCGTTGTTTGGCGATAAGGCCTATAGCAATGACTCGGTGAAACACCAAGGCCGCCAGAGCGGCTGGCAAGTCGGTATCTTAGATAACCCCAAAAAGAGCCATTCACTGTCAGTTTCGCAGAAAAAACGCAATAAGCGCCACCGCCGCATGCACCGCCAAGTTCGAGCACGCCTTCTCTTCGATCAAGGTTCGCTATGGCATGCGCCTGGCTCGATACAAGACCGAACTACGCAACCGGGCCAGTTTATGATGAAGTCTATTTGCTGGAATATTGAACGCAGCATGCAGTTTGCGAAAAAAGAGCGTAAGATCAAACCGGCCCGGGCTTGCTAATGGGCAACGTATGTCCAATAGCAAGCCCCTATTATGACTAATAACTATACCATATGAAAGAACACGAATAATTAAACAAAATTTCTTGAACCCAAGGTCAATCAAAGCCCTCTAAAACTACCCGATAAAAAGCAAGTGTCTTTCAGGATGATAAAACAGTGAACTGTCTTCTATAAACAACAGTGCGGTTTCTAAATATTTTATTATAGGCAAATTTTCATTACGGTCGTCGATAAAATTACCCTAATCAAATAATCGGCCTGCTCCTTTTATACTGATTCCCTTCATATAAACTCTCGCGATAAGTAACTAAAAAAACATCATAGCATTTGAAGATTTAAAACAGAGGCAATACCATCCATTAGGGTACTTCAAGAATAATTCCCGGTTACCATTTATATCATCTGGTACTGAAGGACCACAAATTACCTCCCCTGGTGTTCCGGTTTTAAAACTAAAAAAGTTCAGAAGGGCCGGCCTGGCAGCCTGAAAGAGAACGCTTATTCGGAAGAAGGATGCATTCTTTTGTAAAATTGCGAAACATTATGAATTGTTTCGCGTTAGAGTGTTTGTTCGATGTTGACTTTTCTATCCTAATGCAAATTTTTTTCTTATGCATAGAAGAAAATTGGTTGTCAGTACAATATTGTTCGCATTTCTAATCACCTTCGTTGGATGTGATGATTCTACTGGAGTAGACAATCCTGATCAGCCTGAACCTCCCTCCTCCTGCTATGTTCAATTATTCGATGGGGACCATTTTAAAGATGATAGTATTATTATAGAAGGAGCTGGTGAGATTTCAGACTTGGCCAACTTACCCGGATCTGACGGAAAGGACTGGACCGATGAAGCGGATTCCTTTAAAGCTGGAGATAATACCACCGTAACCGTCTGGACACAAACCAGCTTCAAAGGTGATTCCACCGTTTATGAGACCGGAGAATATCCCTCTGTTGATGAACCTTATTCTTTAAAAATTACCTGCGACAACGGCTGATCAATATTCGTATATTGCTAATACAGCCTTATCTTTAAGAGGCTCCTTTTATTAAAAAGAAAGTCAAGGATATAGTTCTTCCACGACGGTCCCAAAAGGGGTTTACTTTTCAGGACGCCCTGATTCGTGATACATCCACGGTTCCAATAGTGGTGACCGACCATAGCTATATGCGGTTGTGACAAGTTCGGCCATCGTTCCTACCGACCTGTGGGTATTAATGGTTTTTGGCAGGCAGACTTATATCGGAGACTCGGTCCATAATTGGATCGGTCTAAGGCCATATGGGTCAGGCCGGGCGACTACCTGGCAAACCTTAACGATACCTTCCCGATCAGCATATAACTATCAGACCAAGAACAATCTATCGGGCGGAATCCCCACTACCAGAGAAGAACTTCTCCGGACGGTATGTTCGTTTATGCTTCCATATACTCCACAGGATTATTAAGAATTTTCCGTTGGTATTGAGCCGGGCTTTAACCGGATCCCCGCAGCGTTCCGGGGAAGCCTCGTAAAACTCCGTCACTTCATTGTCTTTACCTACGGAGGTTTTCCAAGCAACGCGGGCAATATTCTTTAAGCAACTATGACCCGCCTTACTGAGCCGCTGGTTGCATAACTTATTGCCATCACTGGTAAATTTTCGCACCGCAGCTGACAAAAGCTGTTTAGTTGCCCACAGCAACGGAACCGGTGAGGCGTTTGGATGTAGGCCGAAAATATGTGGGCCCCATCGGTCCTATTCCACTCATCTTTTGGAATTACTCAATTTTCCAAAACTCCTGGCCGGTCTGGCAAAGCCGCTCAAACTGCTGATCTTTTTGACGGGAGACCGATTGAATAAACTGGAATTTTTCGGCTACCTCTTCAGCCAGAAGCGGGGAGTCGATCTGGTCCAATATTCGCCGGGGATGGTCGTAATCTGTTTTGACCGGGTTAATATTAATCCCCCAGTGGCGCAGGTTGGCCTTCAAAATTTTAGCGGCGTAGCTTTTGCCTGCTCTACGAATCTTTATTGTAGTAGAAGGGAAGAGGACCTATGGGCTCCCATTTTTACTTATTCCTTGATTCGTATGTAAGTATTTACATAATAATCTGCGCACTCATACAGCATATAAGCGTATCATTTGTTTCAAATGACACATATTCACTGGAGAAGAAATCACCATTAGTATTTTTATACATTACAAGAAGTTCTCCATTTTTTGAGCTAAACTATAACTTCCTTTTTTTATAATGCTATGATCTACAGAAATGATATATGAACGGTCGGATTTAAAATAAAGTTGTGTTTCATTAAGTCCGGCTGAGTCAGGAGCGAACACTTCCCCATAAATTCCATCACTGCTGCGAATTAATTGCCAACTACCGACCAAACGGGAATCTACTGAATCTGAATAAAATTTTGAACATGAGGTAAGTATAACTGCATTTATTACCAACTGAATAATAACCACTCTTTTCATATCCCTACTCTTGTATGAACTACGTGCTTAAAACGTACTAAATAAGTAGACCCCTTTGCAAAACCCCAGGCATCATGTCATCCTGGCTTCGATTCAGACTCTCCTCTTTAACGCCATAAACCGGTACAGATTCCGGAACTGAACCGACTGCCGGCGGATCAAGGCCCGGAACGACATTTGGTAAAAGGTTTTGCTCTAATACCTATTATTTTTGTTGCACTAATTTGCAGAACAGCGCTCCTTTAAATAGTCTACCCACCTTATTTTTTCGGATCGGTACGCCCTGTATCATCTTTCTTACGGGCTTCGATGCTAAAGCGGGTATATGGTATAGCCTCCAGGCGTTCTTTTTTAATCTTTTTACCGGTATCCTCGCAAACACCATAGGTTCTATTCTCAATACGTTTTAATGCAGCGTCAATCTCGTCTACTTTTTCTCTGTTTTTCTCTCGCTGCAGGTAGTCCGTTTCTTTCTCCTCTTCTTCACTACCAATATTCCCCGGGTGATGATCACTGGAGGAAGCGCGGTCATTGTCTAAACTGTGCAGATCTTCGATAGCCTCTCGCCTGCCCTCAGCAGCATCCGCGGCCTCTTTTCGCTCTTCCAGCAGCAAATCTCTAAAATGATCGAGCTCATCCTCATTATATGGAGTATTGTTCACGGGGGCGTCAAGATTAGACATAGTATCCTCTTTTCGTTAAAATATTCCTGCTTCTCTTTAGTAATAAATACAACAAATGGTTTTAAAACGTTCGGCTAAGCTGAGATCATTAATCCAGATTATTATAAAGATATAAGCGAAGCCCCTTCTGTCTAAATTTAAGAGCCCTTTGCAAAACCCGTTGTCATCCTATGTTTGAATGGAGCGATCCCAACGGTGACCGGGAGAGCGAAATGTGGCAATCTCCCAACGTGAGGGGGATCCCGTGCCCCGAAACCCTCGTGGCTTGCGATGACAGGTTCTAATGAGATGGTTTTGCAAAGAGCTCTTTAACTAAAATGAATTAAAAGAACTTTGAATTATTTACCCACAGGCGCCGCTAAGTATTCCGAGAGGTTTGTCTGCTCTACGAAACTTTAGTGCAACAAAGAAGATGTTGAAACGCAGGTAGTTCACAGCGCTCTGTTATTAACTATTCTGTCTTTGAAAAGGAGGTTATTTCTGTTTTCAATTACCCTGCTCTTCGCTACGTTTGAGGTTCCTCCTCGACAGCCGGAGCGGGATGACAGAAATGTACCAGCACACATTTCCCACTGGTTCCGTTACCCCATGGTGGAACCTACATAGGTGAGTTATCCCAATTCCCTGGCAACCAAATTATTACAAGATAATAATATAAAATATCTATGACTGTTTTTCTTTAGCTAACGGCATTACGCCCATCATTCAACCTTCCAGACGGTACTACATCTCATCCTTAAGCTCTATCCTTTTTAATCCTATGATGTCCAGAAAGAGCGCCGCTGACCAAGAAAAATCCTTAGACCCGTAACCATCGCCATTTTCGGGACTGTAATATTCATAAAACCCACTCATATTAATAAGATAGATAATAGATTGCTTAATATAATGCTGATAGCGCTGGCGTCCATAATTTGTAAGTCCGTGATAGAGCAACCAGTTTAGATTAATCCAGATAGGTCCGCGCCAGTACTTTTTAGGGGTATATTCCTCTCTCCTGCGATCGTAAGTGGGAATAGCAAAACAAGACTCATCAAGCTCACAAAAGCTGCCGGTATCCAGATAATCAAATAAACGCCGGGCCCGTGACGGAGAAGGAATATGAGCATAAAGTGGAAGAAAACCCGCCAAAGAATGACCGCTAATATGTTGATCAGCTCTCAGATCATAACTAATATAAATGCCATCTTCCTCATCCCACAGCTTGTTGTTGACGGCCTTAGCCGTTTTAAGGGCCCGCTCATGAAATGGAAGTGCATCTTTCCCCAGCCATCCGGCAATACGCGCTAAATCGCGATTCGCCCGACATAAAAGTGAATTAAATAAAATATCCTGCACTAAAAAGGGACAACCATCCCGATAAATTTCATTTTCATCATAGTTTCGATCCCGGAAATAATTAACCAAATAAATATACCGATCATAGCTAAAATCTGTGGGTCGTACTGCTGTATCTACATGTTTAGTATCGGTACGCTCGTAATCAGGTTTATCTTGTTCTTCCAGGTCCATGCGTTTTAAAACCTGATCCCAGACGGGTGAGTTGTCCTGACCCGATTCCCAGGGATGGCGAACATATACTAAGTCCTCATTTAGTGGGTCTCGTTCTCTGTATAAGTAGTCGTGCCAAGCTTTTATTTTTGGAAATAATTCTCTGGCAAGCCTTTCGGCCTTTTCCGCATCCTTTGCATTCTCAAGGAGAAGCAGTAAAGCAGTTGCATGAACGGGCGGTTGGCAAATTCCAGAAGTATCGGGCTCCCCAGGAGCATTGGGGGAACAGGATGTCTGCCAAAAATCAGTCCCGGGAAAGTAATCAGTATCCTCATCATCGCTGTTAAAAACAATTTGCGGAACCATGCCATTATTCCACTGTCCTGAAAATAAGTGGCGCAGCTCCTTTTCAGCGCGCTCTTGGTTATAATGGGCATATCCAATGGCTATAAAACACGAGTCCCACGACCACTGATGCGGGTATAACCCACTGGTAGGCTTGGTGAATTTTCCGGTCCAGTTCTTATCCAACACTTCTTTAGCCTGCTTAATCAGCTTTTTTATATCTGTGCTGCTTTCAAAACCCAATATATGATCCGTTTCTTCATTAGAAGCCATGAGAACTATTTCTTTGGGATAATCATTGCTTGCTGTTATCAAATAATAAGTAATATTTAGATGAATTTAAGATTAATTATGGACTTAAGCCGTTGCCATTCTTGCCATTCCGACTATGCTTCCAAAGTCTCTCTACAGATGCCCCTATCCCAAGCTTGTAATAAAACTTACTATACAATTTTCAAAGTTTTTACTAACGCTTCATTAGCTGTGTTTACTTAACCTTTAGACAAGATATAGGTAATTGAAAGCATTAAATAAAGATAAATGTGTGGAATATGTTTTCAAGAATAGGTAAATCAAAGACGTTTTCTATGAAGAAAGGATCATCATAAATTAATTCCTACAATTATGTATAAATCACTGAAAATTTATGTCGCTGGTACATTGACATTGGTCTTCACCATACTGATGTTCTCTGATGCTGTTCAAGCTCAGCAAAAGGGGCAGGATGAGTCTCGATCAAACAATGATGCCCAAACGGTCGTCGAAGTTGTAAAATCGATAGATAATGTTTCTCAATTTGCTGTTCTGCTGGATGAGGCCGATTTAGAGCAACAGTTCAATCAGCCGGATGACGAATATACTGTTTTGGCCCCTACCAATGAGGCTATGGACGAGGTAGATCCTATGCTGAAGCAAAAACCCGATGCCCTGGTAGATAACCAAATTTTTAATACTGAGATGTCTGAGGATGACGTTTCCGAACAAACAGGCTTAACCGTTAAAGATACGTACGATTCTGCCATTAACGGAACGGTTTATGTTGTAGACGGTCTGGTGCAATCGCAGAATATGAGCGATAGAGTCCCTAACCCGGATTTTTAACGAGTAATAGTTTGAATAGGTTATAATCTAATGATCATATTGAATTTATAAAATTAACATATACTCCCCCTTTCAACGAAAGAGGAAACCTGGATGAATAAACCAGACTAAGTTTGAGTGATCTATGAAATACCACACTATAAACCTTTATAAATAGGGGGATCGCCTACGTAGCCGAAGCTACTTTGCCGCAGTTGGCCTTCAAAGTTTTAACAACATAGCGGTTTTGCCGGCTCAACGAAGCGTTAGTGCAGTAGTGGGAGGAAAAAAACAGGTCTTTCAAAGCGTCCTAAAAAGAGCTGTTAATATTAATGGCAGCCAATTTTTCATGAAAGTACTCAATTAATTAAGTTAATGTGAGGTATTTTAGGGAAAAGATCTATGTTGCTCACCAACTCGCATTTTAGGATAAAGAGGGAAATAAAATTCCATGAATTACCAGCCGTCTTGCGTTAAACTTCCACCAACACTGGTCTGATTTAAGTTTCCAATATATAGCTATAAATATTACTACACATTTGTCAGATACAAGTATTTTTAGCCAAAAAGATATACTGCTATACGTTATTATGTATACTTTTTTAAAGGTTATTTTTAATCTGTGTAGCAGATAACTACTTCTGGCTTAATCATTATTGTTGTGCTAAAATTCAATGAAATTAAAGCTCTTTATCATCACCAATTGAGAGATTTGTTTAATGCTGAAATGCAACTTATTCAGACCCTCCCTATGATAACGAGTGAAACCTCCAGCAGGAGTTTACAAGAAGCTTCTGTCAACTATCTTAAAAAGACCAAAATACATAAAAAACGTCTTAGCCGTATTAGCAATAATTTGGATATTAAAATTGAAGGTGAAACTTGCGAAGCTATAAAAGGTTTAATTGACGAAACGAAAGTATCCATTACGGAATCAACTTCCGGCCATGATCGCGATAGCGCTATTATCGCCGATGCGCAAAGTATGGTACATTATAAGATTTCATGCTACGAAACCGCTAAGCAGTTCGCTAAAGGATTCAGTGGCAATACCAATATTGAACTCATTCAGCAAGCGCTGGATGAAGAGAAAGAAGTAAACCAGCAACTGAACAATATCGCTAAAAGGCATCGGTCGTAAACAACGGTTTAGCCTGGATTCGTGACGGGCCCAAACCAACTAAAATATCAGAAGCCTTTAACCTTCAATGCTCAATATTATGAACTCTCAAATCATCTCAACAACTGATCTTATAGGTACTTGCGTCATTAATAAAGATTGGGAACGAGTAGGCACCATTCACAGCCTGGTAGTCGATCGAAAATCAGGAGACATTCTCTATGCGCTCTTATCTTTTGGAGGATTATGGTGGGGAAGTGAAAATAAATATATTGCCGTTCCCTTAAAAGCCTTTGAATACGAGGTAACTTCTGACACCCGGATTGTATTGGATGTTAAAAGAGAAGAGTTGGAAAATGCACCAACTCTTGATAAAAATTCCTGGCCGTTAGAGCCCACGGATGAATTACTTCAATCGGTATTATTTCGGTAAATCGGATCCGTGCTGCGTCTTGTGGTAGGAGGACGTAAAATGTATCAAGAGACGAGAAGCAGCTTTCTAAAGATTTACGATGGTTTTATAAGGCTATGGTCCCATCGCTCAGCTATAGGGGGACAAATCCAACATTCAGTCAGCTTTTGCAAAATAAGAGCGCTCTACGCAATACGTCTTATAAACTACTCTCAGGGACCTTTCGAATACTACCAAATAAACCCTTTTCAGTAATTAGGAGGGATTTTACTGCTTTATGAGACGTTCGTACAGTAGATGAGAGGACAAATTAAAAGTATTTCAAAACGCCCTTTAAAGAGTTCTCACTTTTATGTACGCAGTAATAATACTGCCTATAAACGCAACTGTAGTCTCTAAGAAATCAAACTGTTATTTAGACTCATAAACTACAATACATAAGTGCGGAAACACATAATATTTATCACATTACTTTCACAAAAATTATTATTTGTTTCGTCAGTGAAGTTCAATAGTATTTTTTTTTAACAAACATTAAGGAAAATAGAAGAGGTGCATCATATGGATGTTACTCAACAACAAAGAAAAACAACATCACTGGAAACAATAGCTGGAGGTAATACAGCAGAAGCTTTATTAGGAGCAGCCATAGTTGTACTCATAATTCTGTCTCTGCTTAGTATATTGCCAATGACCCTTTTATCTATCTCCGTTATAGCTGCGGGCGTAGGATTGCTATTTCAGGGTGCTGCTATCACCGGCAAATATTCTCAGCTACTGTCAATACAGGAGACCGGAAACTTGCAAAATCTAAATTTACAAAATAATACATCCGTTGAAATGTTTACCGGATGCGCAGGTATTGCTCTGGGAATCTTATCGCTGCTGGGATTAGCACCTGAACTTTTGACTGCCATAAGCGCAATTGTGCTGGGCTGCGGTTTGGCTATTAGCAGTAAATCGGTCTCGCGGCTGAATCGAATAAAAATCATGTATTCGGGGGCCGATAAAAATGCCCAACACATCGCTCGCGGGGCTGTAGAAGGCGCAGCTACTGCTCATATTTTAATCGGTCTGGGGGCCATTGTGCTGGGTATCCTCAGTATTATCGGTATCTCGCCTTCCGTTTTGACAATGGTTGCGTTGTTAGCAATCGGCGTGGCTACGCTACTCAGCGGGATGGCTGTCGGGGGTAAAGCCTTTAGTTCTATCAGATAATTAAGTTCCATCGGGTTCCGTCAATCGGTGGCGGAGCTAACCGGCCGCGAGGTGGCATAACCGAGAGCAACCAATAATATCGGGCACCTTAAACAAAATTATATGACGATAAACGATCCAATCGAGACGCTTGCGCCCGTAAAAGGGGAATTTATCGCAAGAGGAATTCTTCGAATGAGGCTTCTTGTTTTTAATGTATAAAAATACTCCTTCCGGCCTCAATAAATTCTGCCGAGAAAGGGAACGCAGCCGGAGCGTTAAAAAATCATTTCCTGTCTGAGAAACGAAGTAACGAGTTTAAATGATTTTAGCGCAGGCGAAGAGAACGACAGCAGCAATTTATTCAAGCCGGCCCTGTGGAATCCTCCGTCGAGCGGAGGGCCACAAAGTGGCATTCCACGGGGCCGGTGCTTTTTTGGTTACTTTTTTCGTCATTGAAAAAAGTGATAGCTATAGGTACTGCCGTTCGGCAAGAAAAAGATGGCTTATATGCCCCTATACCCCCTCAGTCGTAATTACTGTCTAATATTTTAAGCGGCAGCCTGCAGATTACACAACCGTCGTTATAACATTCCCCATCGTTATCCCTAAGGCTAAAAGTTCCCCCAGATAGGTGGCTCGGTGCTCCATGATACGAACGCCGCGTCCCCTCTTTGTTTTATCCATTTCCTGCAACCCGGTGCCGTCATCTTTAATCTGAATAACGGAATTGCGCGTAAGCACGAACAGGAAAAACAATTTAACAATCTTAATTAACTAAAATATAAATCGCCAATTACAAATGTGGAAACGACAACTATGTCCTGCTTCCGCTTGACGCGCTGGTTATAGTGCATGCCTAACTTTGATTATGGATGATATCTTTATATCTTTGATTTTAAATCTGGAAGATCTCGTTGAGTAACGACCCAAATCATGCTCAGCGTGACTCCAAAATACTCGTGAATAATGATATCTCTCATTCCAGCAATCTTCCGCCAGGGAACTTCATCATATTCATCGCGGACCTCATCAGTAATGTGTTTTACGGCCTCTCCGACAATTTCCAACCGGCGTAGAACAGCATCTTACTTTTCGCAGTTTTGGTAAAATTTGTTTTCGCTGACACCATCCAGATATTCTTCAATTTGCTGGATACTTTCTAAAATATCTTGCAAGTAAACGTCCGGTTTTCGTTTGCTCATATAACCGGCACTTCTTCTTTAAGAATATCTTCTTTCAGGGCAGGCTTAAGTGAATCATACTCAACAAGTTCTACTTTCATATCAAGCTCGTCTTCTAATTCTTGTTGAATACCAATAAAGTCTAAAAGGCTGATTTTCTGCTCAATTTTCACCAACAAATCTACATCATTTGTCTCTGTTTCACCCCAAGCAGCAGACCCAAATACTCTAGCTTTTTTAATCCCATACTTTTTTAATACAGGCCGGACTTTCTTTTTGATCTCTTCTAAATTTGCCATGACAACAAGAGTTAATTAGCTGATTCAATAATAATATAAGAAGGTGACTCCGAAAGAAATAAGAAAACTCAAGCTGAAAGGAGAGTACAATAACCAATTCTTTATCCTCTGTACGGACGATAATCTTTATATTATTTGCCTTACCGTGAATAACCGCAATTTTTAAGGTCCCTTAAATAATAAAATATAAAATACTGCCAAATTTCCTATTTTGTATGCAATTAAGATCAAATGACAACACCAATATGCAGTTAAATTCATATGTTTTCTCCATATGCTTAAACAGCAACTGAAAAGCATGATTTATGTCTCCTTCCTTAATATCTACGAGAATAATGTTACGCGTTAAATTCCGAATCTCATCAACGCTTTCATCAAACAGCTCTTCTATCCGTCTAATATCGTCTATTAACTTTTCACTTTGACCGGACAGCTCATTTTCGATATGATCCGCCATCACTTTCATTGATATTAGCTTTTGATTAAGATTATCGTGCAAAAACCCGCCTAAATCCCAGCATTCCTTCAGACTGTTGTTCAAAATTTCTCGCTTAAGCTCTTTTGTTCGTTCGTTTTCTTCCACTGACTGCTTATTTATCTTTGTTAGCTCCTTTTCAGCATCTCGCTGGACTATCGCACCGGCTATTAAGTTAGCCACGCTTTGTAAGAAGTACGTTTCCTCATCGATAAATTCCTGTTTCTTCACGGAATAAACTCCTAAAATTCCATGGCCATGCCAAGGGTCAAGTGTTTACGCTCGGCCGGAATGGTGGTAACTTGGTTGATTATATATTCGTTGCCGTCGTTTGGACTTGCTGTTAGCCAATATATTCGCCTTCTTTACTCATATTTCCAATCATACAATAGTTGCTATATAAGACAATACCTATATATACTTACCTGCAGTTGTTTATAAGAGGATACCTCTGGATTTAGGTTAAGATTAAGGTTCTTAAAAGTCTCTAAATTCAGAGCGTCCCCTTTTTTATAATACCTTTGAAATACTTCTTTCCCCAAACCCCTCTTGAACAAACAAGAACGGCTTTGCCTGCTCTACGAAATATTTGTGAAGTAGAAGAGAGATCTAAACACAGGTATTTCAAAGCCTCCTTACTGATATTATATACTCCGTTATTCCATTAAGTCCATTATTTTTGACTGTCTACTTTATCACTGCCCCCTAATAAGGAATCCTATTCTTTTTTGGTC
>Ga0079226_10001672_pt1 | contig 17051 bp, 14 predicted proteins | sample Poulit2014_FD_76345 | JGI IMG/M metagenome (GOLD analysis project Ga0079226, IMG submission 76345) | Agricultural soil microbial communities from Georgia to study Nitrogen management - Poultry litter 2014 | ecosystem: Environmental > Terrestrial > Soil > Agricultural land | place: USA: Georgia...
CGCTCACCAGTCGGCTGAGTGCCTCGCAAGTGACGGTCAGGACCGGGCCGTGATCACCGCGTTTGGAATCGCGGATGCCGATCCACCCGCCCACAGCGGCCAACTCGACGCACTGGCCCTGGTCAGCACTCCGCGTACTTGTGAACCACTGTGCTGCAGAGAAGTCCGGCTCGGCCACTGCGCCATCCCATCGTGCGGCTACATCTGTTCGGCCGCCTCCCGGATGAACTCGGTCGACTCAGCCGGGCCGAGCGCTGCGGCCGTCAGGCGGCGCCACTGGTCCACATATTTTCGCACGTGATCCTTGTGGTCAATGAAGCTGGCATCAGCGAGTGTTTCGACGTACGCGATCTCCAGGGAGGACGTAATGCCCGGTGCGCCGATTGTGAGCAGTGTGAAGCCGAATGCAGCTCCTGGCACGGCTGTCTTGGCGCGGTAGGGAAGCACCTGGATCTGGACGTTATGCAGCTCTGCCATCTCGCCGAGGTGGTGTAGTTGGGCCTTCATTACCCGGGAGCCACCGAACTCGCGGCGTAGGCAGGACTCCGAGAGGACGAAGGACACCTGGGGCGGGCGCTCCGTGTGCAAGACCTGCTGACGGTCCACTCGGTTGGTGATCTGGTCTTCGATGGCCGCAGGATCCTCCGATGCGGCGAGTGCCTCAGCATGGACGGCCCGGATGTAGTCTTCGGTCTGTAGGATCCCTGGAATGACCTCGGCTTGTACCCAGCGGATTTCCTCGGCTTCGGTTTCGAGATCGACGTAGGTGTTGAACCAGTTCGGTAGGGAGGCGCGGATGCCGTCCCACTGTCCCCGGTGGTTGGCGCCGCGTGCGAGGGAGAGTAATCCGCGGGTGTGTGCGGGGTCGGCCTCGTAGAACTCCATCAGCATTTTGACTTCGGGCACGGTGACGCGGGTTTGTCCGAGTTCCAGGCGGCTGATCTTGCTGACTTTCGCGCCGAGGTGTTCGGCAGGTTCGTCCTGTTTGTAGCCGGCGTGTTCGCGGGAGCGGCGGAGTTCGTTGCCGATCAGCAGGCGACACACGGTTTGATTGGTTGACATGCGACCTCCAGTTATTTGCTGAAAGAAGTATCTCTCATAGGTGGTCGCCACAACATCACCCGATCGTGTACTTGTGCTGGCTGAGAATCTCAGTGCAGCATGAGCCTTGTGAGTACGGCTCACTGTTGATCGCTTGGTGGGTGGCCTGTTCCCCGACCGTGTCCGCCCACCAAGCTTCGGAGAGGAGGGCGGATGGCCGTGGCGGATCGTGGTGTGGTGTTTCTGAGTTGGGCGCGGGGCGCGGATGACCCGCATGTGATTCATGTGCAGGATGTGACTGATGGTGACCCGCCGTTGAGTCGGTTCTGCTCGGTGGGAACGCCGCAGGCGCAGTGTGGTGCGTCGTTGGGTGAGGAGCCGGTGATGACGACGCCGCAGGATGGTGAGAAGTGCCGAGCCTGTATGCGTCGGGCACACAGGCTCGGCATGGAATTGTTCCCGGAACCGTAGTGGGGGTTAGCCGCCGATGACGGGCGGCACGATGCGGTGGCCGTCTTCGGTGTATTCGACGTCGTCTCCGAAGATCTCGTCCGGGTCCTCGCCGAATTCGTATTTCCGTTCGTGGTCGTTGTCGTCGTCGCCACCGCCACCACGACCGCCCGGTGCGCCCGCCATCGGACGGCCGCTCGTGGAGGAGGGGTCGGAGGTGCGGGCGGCGGCTGCACCTCCGCGGGCCACTGGGCCTTTGGATGTGCCGGGTTCGGAGCCGGTGGCGCGCCCTGCTGCGGAGCGTTCGCCGCCGCCGGCGGTATTACCGGTGGCACGTGGAGCCGCAGAGGAGCTGCCCGGGCGCGCGGTACTGCTGCTGCCGCCACTGCGCCCGAGACCGGGGCGGGATGTTTCGCTACCCACGTTGCGGAGATTGCCACCGCCTGGTGGCATCGCGGCGGCACCACCGGGACGCACCGTTGAGGTGCTGGGGGACGCGGAGCCCGGAGTGCCCGTGTTGCCGACGGGGCTTCCGGACCGAACCGGGCCGGTGCCGCTGTAACTGCCACTGCTCGTACCGGGGGCGTTCCCGCCCGTGCTGGGCGCACTGGTGACCGAGGAACCACCTCCGCTGGGGGCGCCCATGCTCGGCGTTGCCGCGCTACCGCCACCACCAACACTGACCGGGCTCGTACCACCGCCGGAACCAGCGGGAACGTAGCCGGCGGAACTCGTGCCCGTCGAACTCGCCTCCGCAGGCTCCGGAGGAGGGGAGAAGGCGGGCTGCGTCGTCGCGGTCTGGTGGTAACCCTGGTCCATGTTCTGCATCACACGGACGGCCTCCTGATGTTTCTCGTCGGCCTCCTGCTGCTTCTTCGGAATACTGTTGAGCGTGTCGACCGCACCACCGAGGTCACCACTGGCGAACTGCTCTTTGACCTTCTGCATTTCTTCCTGCTGGTCAAAATGCGTCGGCTCCGGCATCTCGCTACGCGCCGTGGCAGCAGTCTGCGACTGCTCCTGATAACGGTTCGCGACGAGCCAGGCTGCCTCACTCGTACCGTCTGACCATTCGGCATTGGCCGTAAACAGACCGCGTGCCTTGTCCGCGGCCTCCCCCTGCCACTCGACCTGCTGCTGCTTGATCGCGTTGCGCATTTTGGTACTGACGTCGGCGAGCCAATTACCGATCTCGGCTGCGATCTCCCCCGCAGTGTCAGCCGTGTCCTTATCCATGTTCTCGTTGACCATCCCATGGAGTTCTTCGTGGCTGTGGCCGGCATAACGTTGCTCCGACATGGGCGCGTCACTGCGCATTTCTTGATTCTTGCGCAGAGTGGCGAACTGAGACACATGATAAATGGAATTGTTCGCCCGCGCTGCTGAGTACACCATCGGGCTGGCGACAGCGGTCGGCAAACTCTCCATATCGGCCATCGGGCCGCCGTACTGATAATGTTCTTCCTCACCCGTGGCTTGCCCGTCATCAGCCATGCTCATCCACCTCTTCACTCGCCATCCGGCAACATCGGCTCAACCTTCTCGGCCAGGTTGGTAATTAACTCGCAGCTATCGCTAGGAGTGCCATTCATTCGAGTGACCATGACATAAACGAAAGAATCGTCTGAAACTTTCATGGCAATAGCGCAACCCGGTGGGTTTTCCTTCTTTTCTTGAATGGCGTCTCGTTTATTTATCGATCCTTCATGCGAATTCGTAGGATCTATCGGCCAGTCCTCCATGGGCGCATCAGTAAGTATAGTTAGCGAGTAGGATGCCTCTTGCTTTTTGTTGGTTTGACAACTATTATCGCTTCCAATGTCATCCCGGATTCCGGGGGGAAAATCTTTACCTTGCATTGCTCTATCGAGCAGATCGCACGAGTTCAAGTTACTCAGCGAGCTGGACTCGGCCTGAGCAGTGCTACTAACGGTGTTTGTTGTGGTGGTACTGGTTGTTCCCGATGTTCTGTTCGGGATGGCATGCCCGGGCGCATCGTTGCAACCAACGGCGAGCATGAGCACGCTGATCACCGCTGCTGAAGGAATGGCGTGTGTGCGTATAGTCATGTGTCAGGATCGAGTCGTGCGACGTCTTGTGTAACTGATTCTTCGTTTTCGTCGTAGGATCTCTGGGCCGTCTCTAGGGCTTGCTTGAGTTGCTCGTATCCGTCGCGCATGAGTTCAAGATTCGGGATGAGCGAACGTTCGTCTCCGTTTGCTACGGTTACATTGAATTGCGCGACTTGCTTTGCATAGGGGCTTGACCCTAATTTCACTTGATACTGGAGCGTCCGTGCTTTGTCTATCATGTCTGTGTATTTGTCGAGGAATTCGTTGCAGGCTTCGCGGTAGACCTTCATGCCGTCTTCGTTGATGGCCCAGCCGCCGTTGTCGGCTGCTTCTTTGATTTCGCGGGCCTGCTTGTTGAACTCGGTGACGGATTCGCTGTCGAGGATGCCGCCGACTCCGCCCTGATCGTTGCCGCCGTCGCCGGCATTGCCGGTGTCGCCTTGTTGCTCGGCGATCGATTTGTCATCGAAGTGCGAGGACATGTGGCAGGCTCCCAGTTGATCGTGTCTTTACCGGTGTGAGACTACCGCAACGGTGGCAGCGGCGTCAGCCGTTCCGGAGTTGTCGGGTTGTTGTGTGTCGCTGCACTCTTCAGCTGTCCATCCCGAGCTCGGCCTGGTCGGCCAGCCACCGGGTGAGGTGCGACCCGTCGGACGGGATGATGCGCAGGCGTTGTGTGCCGTCGGGGAGGATGACGTAACGGCCGCCGTCGGTGTCGATGACCTGGGCGGTTCCCAGGGGGTTGAGCTTGTTCCCGTTGCGCACGGAGAGTTCGAAGCTGCAGAGACGTTGCAGAGGCCACTGCGCGAACTTGCGCATCTCGCGTTGTTCGGCCGCGGCGGTGCCGGACGGTGCGCTGCTGGCGAGTGGGTTGAAGTCCTCCTCGGCGACCTCGTCGCTGGCGTTGCCACGGGTGACGGTGAGTTCGCCGAGCCCGCTGAGGGCGGGGACAGGGGGTAGTTCGCTGGTGATCTCCGGGATCGCGGCCTGCTTGTGGATCTCTTCGAAGTGCACCTGATCACCGACGAGTTGGGAGAACACACCGGTACCGCGGGTCGCGGTGACCCGGTACAGCAACTGTTGCTGCCCTTCGGTCTGGTGCGCGCGCACGATGACCAGAAGGTCGGGGTCGACCCAGGCGCTGAACACACCCTCGACCTCGGCGTCCAGCCGGTTGCCGTCCAACAACCCGGCATTACGGACACGGTGCCACGCCGCGTCCACGTGGTCTCGGCGTTCCTGCTGGGTACGGCCCACCTCGGGAAGTTCGAACGGTTGCCATCGACGTGGCAGATTCAGTTCGTCCACGACGACACCGATGTCGGCGGTATCGAGCGCGAATGACAGCAACGTGACCCCACCTCGGTGAACGGACGACCCGGACGGGGGAAAAGCCTACCGCAGGGATCTCGGAGCGGTATGGATCACCACAACCCCGCCGATGGTGGACGTCCGTCCGGCGGATCGCGTACCTTAAGAGCTCTACCGCCGCAGCCGCGTGCGGTAGAATTGACGGGCACGCAGTACTGACAACTCAAAACGTGGGCTGTACGAGCCAGGACGGGAGAGTCTCCGTGTGTTGATGCTGCGCACGGTGCACCGAAGGAGCAAGCTCCCCGCCAATCTCTCAGGTACCGTTACCGTCCGGGCCAGGCCGCTCTGGAAAGCGGGCGCTGGGGTTCAAGCGAACACCAGACGTCACACCCAAGGTGCAAGCCGTGCTGTGTCCGACACAGCGGCAGGCGAACCTCTCAGGTGCCTATGACAGAGGGGGAGTTCCACAGTGCGGACAACACTGTCCGTACACCGAGAAGAGGAGCTCCCTATGAGTACTTCCTTCGCATCGCGGCATATCGGACCATCCGAGTCCGAACAGGCCAAGATGCTTGCGGAATGCGGTTACGGAAGCCTCGACGCGCTGCTCGACGCGGTGGTGCCCGCGTCGATCCGGCAATCCGGCGAGGTTGCGTTGCCGCAGGCCGCGACAGAAACCGAAGCCACCGACGAACTGCGTGCGTACGCGGCGCGAAACCGCGTGATGACGCAGATGATCGGGCTGGGCTACTACGACACCGTCACACCGGCGGTGATCAGGCGTAATGTGCTCGAGAACCCCGCCTGGTACACGGCATACACCCCGTACCAGCCGGAAATCTCGCAAGGCCGTCTGGAAGCGCTGCTCAACTTCCAGACCATGGTCGCCGACCTCACCGGCCTGGGCACGTCCAACGCCTCACTGCTCGACGAACCGACGGCGCTGGCCGAGGCGATGCTGCTGATGCGGCGTGCCTCGAAATCCAAAGCGCACACGCTGCTGGTCGACTCCGAATGTCTGCCGCAGAACATCGACGTGCTCCGCACCCGCGCGGCGGCGGTCGGTGTCGAACTCGACGTCCGCGACCTCACCGCCGACCTGCCCGAAGAGGGCTATTTCGGCGTGATCGTGCAGTATCCGGGGGCCGAAGGCCAGCTGCGCGAACCCGAGTTCTACGAACGCATCGCCGGCCAAGCGAAAGCGGCACGCGCCATGTGCACCGTCGCCGCCGACCTGCTGGCGCTGACGATGCTGCGTTCCCCCGGGGACTTCGGCGCCGACATCGCTGTCGGCACCACCCAACGGTTCGGGGTGCCGCTCGGCTACGGCGGCCCGCACGCCGGCTACATCTGCGTCCGCCAGGGCCTGGAACGTAACCTGCCCGGCCGGCTCGTCGGCGTGTCCGTCGACGACGATGGTGCGCAGGCCTACCGGCTGGCGTTGCAGACCCGGGAACAGCACATCCGCAGGGAGAAAGCCACCTCCAACATCTGCACCGCCCAGGTGTTGCCCGCCGTGCTCGCCGCGATGTACGCCGTGTACCACGGCCCGGAGGGGCTCGCCACGATCGCACGCCGTACCCACGGTGCCGCCAGTGAACTCGCCGACGCGTTGCGTGCGGGTGGAGTGGAGATCGTCCACGACGCGTTCTTCGACACGGTGCTGGCCCGCGTTCCCGGCCGTGCCGCCCAGATACACACCGCGGCCCGCGAGCGCGGCGTGAACCTCGGCCTCGCCGACACCGACCACGTGCGCATCGCCTGTGACGAGACCACCACCCCCGGCGACCTCACCGCAGTGTTGGCCGCGTTCGACGTGCCCAGCGTGGAGTTCACCTTCGGTGACGCGGCGATCGTCCCGAGCGGTCTGGCCCGCGACGAGGAATACCTCACCCACGACGTGTTCCGCACCCACCACTCGGAAACCGCGATGATGCGCTACCTGCGCAAACTCTCCGACATGGACTACGCGCTGGACCGGGGCATGATCCCGCTCGGCTCGTGCACCATGAAACTCAACGCGGCCACCGAGATGGAACCGATCAGCTGGCCCGAGTTCGCCGGGATCCACCCGTACGCGCCCACCGAGGACGCCGAGGGCTACCAGGCACTCAACGACCAGCTCTGCGGGTGGCTGGCCGACGTCACCGGCTACGATGCCGTCTCGGTACAGCCGAACGCGGGCAGTCAGGGCGAATTCGCCGGGCTGTTGGCGATCCGCGAATACCACAAGGCCAACGGTCAACCCGACCGCGACGTCTGCCTCATCCCCTCGTCGGCACACGGCACCAACGCCGCCTCGGCAATGCTGGCCGGCATGCGCGTCGTCGTGGTCGCCTGCACCGACAACGGCGATGTGGACCTCGACGCGCTACGCGCCAAGGTGAACGAACACGCCGACACGCTCGCCGCGATCATGGTGACCTACCCGTCCACGCACGGTGTGTACGAACAAGGCATCGAAGAGATCGCCAAGGTCGTCCATGACGGCGGCGGCCAGGTCTACGTCGACGGGGCGAACCTGAACGCCCTGCTCGGCCTGGCCAAACCCGGCGAATTCGGCGGTGACGTCTCGCACCTCAACCTGCACAAGACGTTCTGCATCCCACACGGCGGTGGTGGCCCCGGAGTCGGGCCGGTCGCCGCACGCGAACACCTCGCCCCGTACCTGCCGGGCGACCCGGCCGGCGCAGGCGACGAGAAGGTCGGCCCCGTTGCCGGGGCGATGCTCGGCTCCGCGTCGATCCTGCCGATCTCGTGGGCCTACATGCGGATGATGGGCCCGGACGGGCTCACCGACGCGACGAAGGCCGCGGTGCTCACGGCGAACTATGTCGCCGCGCGGCTGTCGCCGCACTATCCGGTGCTCTACACCGGCCGTAACGGACTCGTCGCGCACGAGTGCATCCTCGACCTGCGGGAACTGAGCAAGGACACCGGAGTCACCGTCGACGACGTCGCCAAACGACTCGTCGACTACGGTTTCCACGCCCCCACCATGTCCTTCCCGGTGAACGGCACGCTCATGGTCGAACCGACCGAGAGTGAGAACGTCGCCGAGCTGGACCGGTTCTGTGCTGCGATGATCGATATCCGCAAGGAGATCGAGGACATCGAGCGCGGCCGGTGGCCGGTGGAGCAGAGCCCGCTGCGTCACGCCCCGCACACCGCGGCCACCCTCGTCGGCGAGTGGACAGTGCCCTACGACCGCGAACTCGCCGTCTACCCACGCGGCGTCGACGCGAAAGGCAAGTACTGGCCGCCGGTGCGGCGCGTCGACAACGCCAGCGGCGACCGCAACCTCGTCTGCTCCTGCCCGCCGATGTCGGCCTACGAAAGCTGAGGGGAACACCGATGACCGTGGAATCACCACTGCAGGCAGTGCACCAACAGCTCGGCGCCTCGTTCACCGACTTCGCCGGGTGGAACATGCCGGTGCGCTACAGCAGCGAACTCGCCGAACACAGGGCCGTCCGGGAGGCAGCAGGCATCTTCGACCTCTCCCACATGGCCGAGATCGAGATCACCGGCGCCGAAGTCGGACAGATGCTGGATCATGCCTTCGTCGGTAACTTCAGCAACCTGAAAGTCGGCAGGGCACGGTACTCGATGCTCTGCGACGAGGACGGCGGCATCCTCGACGACCTGGTGACCTATCGGCTCGACGACGAGCAGTATCTCGTGGTCGCCAACGCCGCGAACGCCGAGGTGGCACTCGCCGCGTTGCGGGAACGGGCCGGATCGTTCGACGCGGACGTCAGTGACCGCAACCACGACTACGCGTTGATCGCGGTACAGGGACCCAACGCCGCCGCCATCGTCGGCCCGCTGGCCGACACGGACCTCACCGGCCTCAAGTACTACGGCATCGTGCCCGCCGTGGTCGCAGGTCAGGAAGTCCTGTTGGCACGGACCGGCTACACCGGCGAGGACGGGTTCGAGCTGTACTGCACGCCCGCCCAGGCAGAACCGCTGTGGCAGTCGCTGACCGACGCGGGCGAACCGTACGGGTTGACCCCCGCAGGGTTGGCCTGCCGGGACACGTTGCGACTCGAAGCGGGCATGCCGTTGTACGGTAACGAACTCAGCCGGGAGACAACCCCGTTCGAGGCGAACATGGGCAGGATGGTGAAGTTCGAGAAAACAACCGAGTTCGTCGGCCAGGCCGCGTTGGCCGAACGTCAACAGAACCCCACCGGCAAGACCCTGGTCGGACTGCAGGGAAGCGGCAAACGAGCCCCACGTACGGGCTACCGTGTCCTCGACGGCGACACCGACATCGGTGCGATCACCAGTGGCACGCTGTCACCGACACTGGGATATCCCATCGCGATCGCCTCGATCGATTCGTCACGCAACGAACCCGGTACGAAACTCACCGTGGACGTGCGGGGGCGTGCCCACGACGTCGAAGTCGTCGCGCTGCCGTTCTACAAGCGGTAATGACCACAGGACACCGTGTCGAGGCCGTGCGAAGCGGTAACACGCAGGGCCTCGACACGGTGCCGAGGAGAGGAACACAGCTGTCATGAGCATCCCCGAGGACCTCAGTTACACCAAAGAACACGAGTGGCTGCGCATCGCCGACGGTGAGGCCACGGTCGGCGTCACCGCGTTCGCCGCGGAGTCGCTCGGTGACGTCGTGTTCGTGCAACTGCCCGAAGTCGGCGAAACCATCACACTGGGAGAGACGTGTGGTGAGATCGAGTCCACCAAGTCGGTCAGTGAACTCTATGCCCCCGCCACCGGCGAAGTGACTGCCGTGAACGAGGACATCGAGGACTCGCCGGAACTGGTGAACTCCGACCCCTACGGCGCAGCGTGGCTGTTCACCGTGCGCACCGACAGTCTCGGTGAGCTGCTCGACGCCGCCGCTTATGCGGAACTGACCGGAAATCAAGAGGAGAACTGAGCATGTTCGACAAACATCTGTCCGAGGTCGACCCGGAGGTCGCCTCGGCGGTCTCCGACGAGCTGCACCGACAGCAGTCGACGCTGGAGATGATCGCGTCCGAGAACTTCGCACCGGTCAGTGTACTCGAAGCACAAGGCTCCGTGCTGACCAACAAGTACGCCGAAGGATACCCGGGCAAGCGGTACTACGGCGGGTGCGAACACGTCGACGTCATCGAACAACTGGCCATCGACCGGGCGAAGACACTGTTCGGTAAGGGATACGACGGCGAGCTGCACGTCAACGTGCAGCCGCACTCCGGTGCCCAGGCCAACGCCGCTGCCATGTTCGCCCTGCTGCAGCCCGGCGACACGATCCTCGGCCTGGATCTGGCCAACGGCGGCCACCTCACCCACGGGATGAAACTCAACTTCTCGGGCAAGTTGTACAACGTCGTGCCGTACCATGTCGACGAGAACACCGGCCTCGTCGACATGGAGGAGGTCGAGCGGCTGGCCAAGGAGAACCAGCCCAAGATGATCGTCGCGGGCTGGTCGGCCTACCCGCGCCAACTCGACTTCGCCGAGTTCCGCCGGATCGCCGACGAGGTCGGCGCGCTGCTGCTGACCGACATGGCCCACTTCGCCGGACTCGTGGCCGCGGGACTGCACCCCAGCCCGGTGCCGTACTCCGATGTGGTGACCACCACGACTCACAAGACCCTCGGTGGTCCGCGTGGCGGAATCATCATCAGCAAACCGGAGTACGCCAAGAAGATCAACTCGGCGGTGTTCCCCGGCCAGCAGGGTGGTCCGCTGGAGCACGTGATCGCGGGGAAGGCGGTCGCGCTGAAGGTTGCCGCCAGTGACGACTTCGTCGACAGGCAACGTCGAGTGGTGGAAGGCGCCCGTACCTTGGCGCAGCGGCTCTCGCAGCCGGACTGCGAGAAGAACGGCGTGCGCGTGCTGACCGGCGGCACGGACGTGCACCTCGTGCTGGTCGACCTGGTCAACTCCAGTCTCGACGGGCAACAGGCCGAGGACCGGTTGCACTCGGTGGGGATCACCGTCAACCGCAACGCCGTGCCGAACGACCCCCGCCCCCCGATGGTCACCTCCGGCCTGCGGATCGGTACCCCGGCGCTGGCCACTCGCGGTTTCGGTACCGAGGCGTTCGCCGAGATCGCGGAGATCATCGCGACCGCGCTGCAGCCGGAGATCGACACCGCGACCGAGAAGGACCTGCGCTCGCGGGTGGAGAAACTAGCCAAGCAGTACCCGCTGTACCCGGAGGTGTCGTGAACGCCTGCTGGTCCCGTTGCGGCACGGCACCCACCGCTCGTGCGGAATTCCCGCATGACACGGTTGGTTGTGGTGAGCGCATACTGGTTCCACGGCGCTGACGGCACCGACCAGGTGCGGGTATCTCCCGCATGACCACCGCAGGGTCGGGAGCGCCCGAGAACGGTCGGGCGCTCCCGACCCTGCCGGGGTGCGGGTGTCTCGCAGTACACAGGAGATGACGGCATGACTGTTGCCCCAGAGGGACGCAAGATGCTGCGGCTGGAGGTACGCAACTCCGAGACGCCGATCGAGCGGAAACCCTCGTGGATCCGGACGCAGGTGCGGACCGGCCCACAGTTCCAGGAGTTGAAGTCGCTGACCCGGCGGGGCTCGTTGCACACGGTGTGCGAGGAAGCCGGCTGCCCGAACATTTACGAGTGCTGGGAGGACCGCGAGGCGACGTTCCTCATCGGTGGGGAGCAGTGCACCCGCCGGTGTGACTTCTGCCAGATCGACACCGGGCGTCCGGCCGAGCTGGACACCACCGAACCGCGCCAGGTAGCCGAGACAGTAGCCGAGATGGGGCTGCGCTACTCGACGGTGACCGGGGTTGCCCGGGACGACCTTCCGGACGGCGGCGCGTGGCTGTATGCCGAAACGGTCCGCAAGATTCACGAACTGAACCCCGGTACCGGGGTGGAACTGCTGATCCCGGACTTCAACGCGGAGCCCGACCAGCTCGCCGAGGTGTTCGCCTCCGAACCCGAGGTGCTGGCGCACAACGTGGAAACGGTGCCGCGGATCTTCAAACGGATTCGGCCCGCGTTCCGTTACCAACGGTCGCTGGACGTGATCACCGCCGCTCGGGACGCCGGGCTGGTGACGAAGTCGAACCTCATCCTCGGCATGGGCGAAACGCCCGAAGAGGTCGAGGAGGCGATGGCCGACCTGGTCAATGCCGGGTGCGAGATCCTCACGATCACGCAGTACCTGCGTCCCTCCCCGCGGCACCACCCGGTGGAGCGTTGGGTGAAACCCGAGGAGTTCGTCGCCCACTCGGAGAAGGCCTACGAACTGGGCTTCTCCGGAGTGATGGCCGGGCCGCTGGTGCGGTCGTCGTACCGGGCGGGGCGGCTCTACGCGCAGACGAAGCAGCAGCGCGGCGAGCCACTGCCCGAGGGGCTCGACCACTTGGACGTGAACGCCCCGGCAGCTCAGGAGGCCAGCAACCTGTTGGCCAAACAACAGCAGTAACCGGGTGGCGGCGCTTGTACCCGCATGATCGTCGCGCCGTGTTGGCCACCCACGTAGCCGTGTTGGCCGCGTGCGGGGCCAACACGGCTACGGGTTGACAGCTACGCAGTTGGTCGACTGCGTGTCCTTCAGGGAGTGCGGCGCCAGGCCAGGCGGGTGAGTGTGCCGGTGAGTCTGGCCAGCGTCGGGCGCTGCGGCACGCCCTGAGCTTCCGGTGCGGACTCCGGCATGAACTGGTACAGCATGTGTGCCGTGCTCCGGGCAAGTTTCGGCGCGACACGCGTGGCGAGTTCGGCCGCGACGCCCTCCGGGCGGTTCACCACCTCGGGGCGTTCCTCCAAGGCCTTGATGACGAGGTCGGCCCCGGTGTCGACGCTCGCTGCGGGGACAGCGCGGTATGCTCCCGTTGCGGTGACCATGTCGCTGCGGACCAGCGGCATGCGCACCGAACTGAACGTCACTCCGTCGCCGTAGGTTTCACGCCCGGCGGCGAGTCCGAATTCTTCCAGCGCGGCCTTCGACGCGAGATACGCGCTGAATCGTGGGGTGTCCGTCTGCAGACCCTGCGTCGTCACGTTGACGATGTGTCCGAACCTCCGCTGTGTCATCGACGGCAACAACCCCAGGATGAGCCGTATCGCCGCGAAATAGTTGATGGCCATGGTGCGTTCGTAGTCGTGGAACCGTTCCGTGGACAACTCCACCGCACGGCGGATCGACCGGCCCGCGTTGTTGACCAACATGTCCACCGCGCCGTGCTCGGCCAGCACATCCTTCACCAGCGCATCGACGGCGTCGGCATCGGTGAGGTCGCACGGGTACGCCACCGCGGTGCCGCCGGCCGTGCTGATCTCGGAACGCACCTCCTCCAGCTCACCGGCCCGCCGGGCGACCAGCAGCACCGTGGCGCCCCGCTGGGCGGCCTTGAGCGCCGCGGCACGCCCGATTCCGGACGACGATCCGGTGATCAGTACGGTCCGACCGTGCAGTTTTCCCGCATCCGAAGGGGTGCGCGCGCGGTCCGGGTCGAGGTGGGTGCACCAATAGTCGTACAACGGCTGTGCGTATTCCGCCAGCTCCGGAAGTTCGATGCCGCTACCGACCAGCGCCGCGTTGGTCTCCGTGGTGTCGAACTCGACCCGCATGGTCATGTGCGGCAGGACTTCCAACGGCACGCCGAGCTCCTCGAACACGGCGGCCAGCGCGGCACGACCAGTGGGAACCCGATCGACCAGTTGGCCGGCGACGCGGCTGATCCCCTTACCGAGACCGAGGACGGCGTTCGTGGGCCGCGCGGGCAGCGAAGTGCCGAGCGTTGGCGCGCCCGCGGCGACGGCGAACGCGTTGTACACCTCGGTCAGGGGTTGTGGCCGTGGTGAACCGAGGTGGTATGTGCTGCCGGAGGGGGAGTCGTGGTGCATCAGGTATTCGACCGCGTCGACGACGTAGTCGACCGGTACGAGATTGGTGGCACCGAGTTCGATGCCGGGCAGACGCACTCCGGTGGGGGCGGCGGCGAGTCGGGAGATCGCAGGGAGGAAGTAGTACGGACCGTCGACCTTGTCCATCTCTCCAGTGCGGGAGTCACCGACCACCGCGGAAGGCCGGTAGACGGTGAACGGTACGTCGGTCAGTCCCCGTACCAACCTCTCCGCTTCGAATTTCGTCGCGTGGTACGGGGAAGTGAAACGCTGTTCGACGTCGAAATCCCGCTCGGTGAAGCGGCCTGCGTGTTCGCCTGCGACGGCGATCGACGAAATGTGGTGCAGACGGCCCGCCTGCACCCGCCGGGCGAAGTCGACGACATGCTGGGTGCCGGTCACGTTGAGGTCATGGTTGGTCTGTTCGTCCGCGGCGAGATCGTAGCTCGCTGCCAGGTGGAGCAGGTGGTCGATCGGGCCGAGTTCGGCGGCGGAGACACCGAGTTCCGGCTCGGTCAGCTCACCGGTGACCGGTACGAGCCGTTCGGATCCCGGGACCGTGCGGAACAGTGTGGTCAGCTTGTCCTTCGAGACGGGCCGGACGAGCGCGTACACGGTGTCGGTCTCGGTACGGGACAGCAGGCGTTCGACCAGGCGTCTGCCGATGAATCCGGTCGCGCCGGTAACGAAGTAGGTCGTCATGTGTCGATGATGCCATTCCTACTACACAGTAGGAAGCTTTCGGGTGCGAATCACGCCGAACGACGCGTCAGCCCACGGAACGCCACCAGTGCGAGCACTCCGAACAGTGCCATGGTCAACGTCATCGGAAGTGCCGTGTCCTTGCCGCCGAGCGAAACCAGCGGGGCGGAGATCCCCCCGATCGCGAACTGGAACACTCCCAGCAGAGCTGCCGCGGAGCCCGCCGTGTCGGGGTGGCCGGCCAGCGCCAGCGACATACAGTTGGGCATGACCAGCCCGACGCTGGACACCACGAAACCCAGCGGGATCAGCAGGGCCAACATGCCGAGTTGGAACGTCGCCGCGAGGACCATCATCACGGCACCCAGGGTCGCGACGCTGACACCGGTGGCCAACAGGCCCCGTTCCGTGAACCGTCCGACAAGCCGCGCGTTGACCTGCCCCATCACGACGATGCCGATACCGCCCGCCCCGAACACCAAGCTGTATGTCTGCGCGCTGAGGCCGAACACCTCCTGCAGCACGAACGACGAGCCGGAGATGTAGGCGAACAGCGCAGCGAACACCAGTCCGGCGGTCAGCGCGTAGCCGAGGAAGTTCCGTTCCCGCAGCAGCGCGAGATAGGTGCGGCCCACCTCGGCGACACCAGCGACGCTGCGCCGCTGCCGGGGAAGCGGTTCGGGCAGCGTGAACGCGATCAGAGTCAGCAGCAGCGCCCCGAACCCGGTCAGCACCCAGAACACCCCGCGCCACGAGGTCCAATTCAGGATCTGGCCCCCCAGGATCGGCGCCAGAATCGGCGCACACCCTGTCACCAGCATCAACATCGAGAAGAACTTCGTCATCGCCGTGCCGGAGAACAGATCTCGCACGGTCGCGCGTGCGATCACGACGCCTGCGGCCGCACCGAGTGCCTGCACGAACCGGAAGGCGATGAGCATTCCGACATCGGACGTCTGGGCGGCGACGACCGACGCGCCGACGTAGACGAGCAGCCCGAGAAGTAGCGGCTTACGCCGGCCGAACGAGTCCGACAGCGGACCGACCACCAGCTGCCCCAGCGCCAGCCCCACCACGAAGGCGGTCAGAGTGAGCTGAAGCGTGCCGTCGGTGGTGCTGAGATCGTCGGTCATCGTGGGCAGGGACGGCAGGTACATGTCGATCGACAACGGTCCGAAGGCGGTCAACCCGCCGAGCAGCAGCGCGTACTTCACGCGCTTGGGCAGGCTGTGCTGCGCCGTCTCCGTCGCAGTGTCCGTCTGCGAGCGCGCTGCCGTTCCGATAGCCATGGATTCTCCCGCCAGTAGTGGTGCCATTCGGCGCCAACCACACGGCCGGAGTGAATATTCCGCCGCCGCCCCGCAGTGACCGGGACCATAGGCGCCTGACGGGCGGGAACCCGACGGTCAGTCTCCCGGTGGGGTTCCTATCTCCGGCGGGGCGGGAGCGTCACCGAGCACGGTCCCGAAGGAGCGGTCCCACGCCTGCTGCCACAGGCCCTTTTCCTCGATCTTCTGCAACCAGTCGTTGATGAACCTCTTGAACTTCTGGTCGCCGTTCGGAATGCCGATGCCGTACGCCTCGTCGGTGAACGTCTCCGCATTGACGTTCAGTTTGTCGTTCAGTGCTGCTGCCCCGGAGAGGATGGATCGATCGTGCACATAGGCATCCGCCTCGCCGGACTCCAACTGCTGGACACACTCGCCCGCCGTCTTGACCGTGTTGACGTCGGCTTCGGGGGCCTGCTTCTCGAGCGGGGCGAGGTGTGAGGAATCCTCGATGGCACACACCGTCTTTCCGGCAAGGTCGTCAATGCCGGCGATCCCCTCGTCGCTGTCCTTGAGAGTGGCCAACGACGCGCCGGAGACGAGATACGGTCCCGCGAAGGACACCTTCTCGGCTCGCTGTTCGGTCATGGTGTAGGCGTGCACCACCACGTCCACGGTGCCGACCTGCAGAAGTGACTCCCGCGTCGCGCCGGTCGCGTTGACCTGCTTCACGTCGGGTTCGCCGATAATGTATTTGGCGAGCATTTTGGCGATGCTCGCGTCGAACCCGGTCACCTGGCCGGTCGCAGGGTTTCGTTGGGAGAGCAGCGGCATGCGGACTTCGGTGCCGTTCACGAGGACGCCGCGTTCCCGTATGGCGCGCGCGGTCGGCGAGGAAGCGATCGCTTCCTCATCGGCGACCGGAGCCTGCGCCAAGAGGTTCCCGTTCTGGTCCTCGGTGGTGTCGGCTGCCTGGGTGCCGTCGCTGGAGCAGCCGCTGACCAGCAGTATGGCGGCAAGCAACAGGCCCACCGCTGCGCGCGGTCGGCGGAGGTATGGAATCGTCATTCTCTCAGGCCGTTTTCCGGGTCGATATTCGCGATAACATCACAACGTTGCGATCTGATCGGCTGTGCGGTACCAGCCGGAGACGTCGCGAGCACCGTACCAGCGGACCATGCGTAGTTCTATGGTCAATCCTGGCCGAATTGACCGATGTTGGAGGCAATGACAGTGAGCGAGCGGTTCGGTACGTATCAACACGAGATCTACCTGGCCGGGTATGGCGGGACGTTGCCCGCATTCACCACGAACCCGACGATGTTGGAGTCCTCCGCACGGGAACTGCTGGA
>Ga0079226_10001673_pt1 | contig 17050 bp, 12 predicted proteins | sample Poulit2014_FD_76345 | JGI IMG/M metagenome (GOLD analysis project Ga0079226, IMG submission 76345) | Agricultural soil microbial communities from Georgia to study Nitrogen management - Poultry litter 2014 | ecosystem: Environmental > Terrestrial > Soil > Agricultural land | place: USA: Georgia...
ATTTTGAGATGAAAAAGTCGCTTTATGCTTCCTCCTCCCCATTAAAAGCATCAAAAACCATCTTCAGATCTTTTGCCACTTCATCCTTCGTGCGTCCTTCGATACGATGGCGGGGGATCATTGCCTGAATTTCACCATCTTCAAAATAGGCAAAAGCCGGTGAAGAAGGGGGATATTCACTAAAATATTCGCGCGCCCTTGCTGTAGCTTCCTTATCCTGACCGGCAAATACGGTTACCATATGATCGGGTTTATCTTCCGTTTCCTCGAGAGCGATTTTAACCCCGGGGCGGGCATTTCCTGCTGCACAGCCACAAACCGAATTAATCACCATCAGCATAGTGCCTTCATTGTATTTATCCATTGCGTTCTCAACATCGTCAACCGTCTTAAGCTCTTCGATACCTACATCAGTTAACTCTTCGCGCATCCATGAAACATCAGGTCCTTTTCCTAATCCAAATTGCATAATGTTACAGAATATTTTGTTAATCTTTATTGTATATCAAATATAGTAACCTTTTGTGAAGGTTTGAAGTAGAAAGCGTTCCGGGTCCCCGAAACGCTTCCAACTTTAAATACAATAGATGAGCTTAGACAGCATCTGCATAATTTTTGTTTACTTGCTCCCAGTTGACCAAGTTCCAAAAATGATCAACGTAGCTACCCCGTTCATTTTGATAATTGAGATAATAAGCGTGCTCCCAAACATCAAGCCCGAGAATGGGAGTAAGACCATTCATATACGGACTATTTTGGTTCGCTGTTGATACCACTTTGAGATCACCGCTGTCAGTTACGCACAGCCAACCCCAACCGGAACCAAACTGTCCGCTTGCCGCACTGCTGAATTGTTCTTTAAAATCGGCAAAGCTGCCAAACTCTTCATTGATAGCTTCTGCAACATCGCCATCCGCTTCTCCTCCGCCATTCGGGGAAAGGATGGTCCAGAACAGCTTGTGATTAGCATAGCCACCGCCATTATTAATTACATCCTGACGAATGCCTTCGGGAACTTCCGTAATTCGCTGAAGTACCTCTTCAATAGGAAGGTCTTCAAAATCACTTCCTTTCAGTGCTGCATTCACCTTGTCAGTATAGCCCTGATGGTGCTTTGTGTGATGGATCTTCATTGTGCGTTCATCAATATGCGGTTCAAGCGCATCATAATCATACGGTAAATCAGGTAATTCGTAAGCCATAGTTACTACAAATTTAGTATATTAAGATTAAGAAGAATGTTGATTTTATACAACGATAATTGCTATCGTGTTAGCGCATCAAATTTAGCATCTTATCTGCATAGTACCAATCAAAAACAATCTTCATTTCGTTCCAAATTTAAATATTTTTTAAATAATCTATTACGAAGCATACTTTCTTCGCAATCTCCCCATTTTTACTTTTCTTACGGGGGTTGAGTACTATTGGAAGGACGATAATTTTTAGCAATTTTCATGTATTATGAGTCGAGATTATAATGTTATTATTGTCGGTAGTGGTCCGGCCGGTTTTTCATGTGCCATGCAAAGCTCCAAATTTAGCCAAGATGTACTGGTTGTTGAATCGCACAAAAGACATTTGGGTGGAACTTGGCTAAATACCGGAACGATACCGAGTAAAGCCCTGCGTGAGGCTGCCAAAACCATCCGGGAATTCAACGATCAGTTTGGTCCCAAGGAATCACAAAAACCGTATGACCGGTTTCAGATGAATGATTTGCTTAAATACAAACAGCAAATTCTCGAAAAAGAGAATCGCAGGGTCAAGAACGATCTTATTAAGAATGAGGTTGATGTAGCACGCGGATATGGAGGGTTGAAGGATGTGCATACGGTTGAGGTAGAAACGCATTTTGGAACAGTAGAAACCTATACGGCCGATCATATTTTATTGTGTCCCGGGAGCCGCCCCACTAAACCTGATGCATTCAAAATAGATGATAACAAGATTCTGGATTCTAAATCTATACTCAAGTTAACGCACATACCGCGGCGTCTGGTTATTATTGGTTCCGGGGTTAACGCCTTTGAATATGCTACTACTTTTTCTGCTTTAGGATCCCGCATCACGCTGCTTTGCGAAGAGGACGATTATATGAGCTTCTTAGACCACGAGATCCGGACCCATTTTGAACAATCCCTGGATCGAAAGGGTATTACCGTTAAGAGTGGCCTTACTATCGAGGAAGTAGAATTCAAACCGCTTCGCAATGATACCGAAGTTAAGTTTCGGTCAACGAGAGATGATGACCGGCTGCAGGTCATAGAAACCGAGCACGTCCTACATCTGGGCGGGCGTCGTCCCAATGTTGAACAACTCAATTTATCAGCGGTAGATATCGAACAGGATCATGGAAGTTTTATTGTCACCGATAATAACTTCGAGACCTCTACAAAAGGGATTTTTGCGGCTGGAGATGTTATAGGTTTTCCAAAACTAGCCTCTGCATCCTTTACCCAGGGACGACTTGCAGCTCAAAGCATGTTCGGTTCTTCAAATCAAGAAACATCAGATAAAATACCCTATGGCATTTACACCATTCCCGGAATGGCAAATATTGGTATTACCGAACAGCAGGCTCGGGAAATGGGTTTAGATATTACCGTAGGACGTGCATACTTCAAAGACAACTCTAAAGCACATATGACCAACAATACAGAGGGTCTGCTAAAGCTGGTATTTGAAACTGATTCTTTAAAGCTAAGGGGTGTCCATATTATGGGCAACGAAGCCGGCGACCTCATCCATTTAGGTCAATCGGTGATGGCATCTGGCGGCAACGTTCGTTACTTCATCCAGCACGTGATGAACTATCCCACTCTTCATGAAGCCTACCGCAGTGCGGCGCACAATGGCATAAACCGCGTTTACCAAGCCGGCGTTAAATACCAAAACATTCTTGAAGAATGATCAGTGGCTGCATATTCGTTAGCTCTTACATAAGCGGGTATTAAAAACAGTATAGGGTGTAATTGTAATGGGTATCTATTAAATTGTAAAAGCTGGAACTGTGTAAGCGGGATAAATGGATATTTACCCACTTTACTCTGCAAGTAGTTGAGTTGCGGATAAGGTATACGCCATTAAAGCATCGGCTACCCCTATGCAGAGGTATCTGTACCGAGTGGGGCGCGGTACAATATAATGTTAGACCGTAATAAAAATATTGTTCATCAGAACAATGGAATTGACCTACGTTGCAGACCAAACATTTACTGGCCTCGACTACTCAGAAGAAAAGCTGAGTGAGATGGAATTTGAATACTGTACATTTCAGAACTGTAATTTTTCACGAGCGAATATTTTCAATACAGACTTTCTTGAAACTGAGTTTATTAATTGCAATTTCAGTAATGCCAATCTAAATGGGTCTATATTTCAGGAAATAACCTTTAATAATTGCAAAATGTTAGGACTCGAATTGGCCGAATGTAATCAATTCAATTTTGTAGTATTATTTGAGCACTGTCAGCTAAACCATTGCTCTTTCTACCAAATGAATCTTAGCCGCACAAGATTTTTCAGCTGTCAGCTTAAAGGAACTGATTTTGTTGAAGCCAATTTAAAAAATACGACTATTAATAACTGTGATCTGTTCGATACAAGGTTTGAAAATACAAATTTAGAAAATGCTGATTTTAGAAACTCAATCAACTATTCGATAGATCCCGAAAGCAACCACATAGAAGGGGCAACGTTCTCTTTCCCGGAAGTAGTTGGTCTGCTCGACAAGTTTAATATCAAAATTAATCCAAAAGATTAAACCGAAGAAAAAAGTGGATCTACTGATTAATCAAGGTATCATTCTAAATACAAACATATTTCTTTCAGCTAATAGAGGAACCCATATCTGCCCCGTGCTTCAAACGCCATAGCGATATACGGTAATCGCTGAAATGGAGAACCGGCCTAACAGTCGATCGACAACCTAAACATAGTGGATGGCCATGGGCAAGCCGGTGGAATCAGTGGGTGGATCTTCCGGAAGGGTTTTAAGCTCATTATCGAATGAATTTTTAGCAAATAGAGCTAAAGACATTGCATCTACGATATCATCTTCATCTATCTGATTACGCCGATATTCTTCCTTTATATCCCGAAAAAAGTCATCCGCAAATTTACTCTCTCTTTTTAACAGGTCCAGACGATGATGCAAGCCCTTTTTGGTGGCCTTTTTTTGTAGAATAGAATTATTTCCATTCAAAATGCGGAAAAGGAGTTCCGGATGGCTCTCATAAACCTTGTCCTGCAGCCCTTTATTCTCCCGCAAAAGGCGATCAATTACTTTAATATTGGAGGTAATATTCCAGGCCTGCAAAGTTATTTTCTTACCGGTTATTTCGAAACTGGTCATTGAGGCTTCTGCATAGGTAGGAGCATGCAGCGCCGGGCGAATAGGCGGTGTAAAAACACTGGACGTGTAGTTGCTGCCTAATATGCTGCGGAGCTCCTGATCGCAAATGCGCGTATATTGTTCATCATTGAGACCAATAGGCACATCAATAAAAGTGCGCTCACATTCATTGAGGAACTGCTCCAGCTCTTTATCCGATTCTATCAGCCAGTAGCCCGCATGCTCTTCCTCCAGGGAAATGGCAATCCAGCCGGCTCTACACCCATCTATACCTAATGCTTTCAATCTGTTCTCCGAATATTATGTTTTATCGTTAACCTTGCCCCATTTCAACACCTCGCTTTAGACGGATGTGGAGCTCATCAAGCTGCTTGGGATCTACGAAATCCGGGCTCCCGTCCATAACGCTTTGGGCATTCTGATTCTTGGGAAAAGCAATCACATCTCGCAGGCTGTTTCCTCCGGAGAGGATCATCATGATCCGATCTACGCCCAGCGCAATTCCTCCGTGTGGAGGCGTTCCGTATTTGAAGGCTTCCAACAAGAAGCCAAAGCGTTCCTCTGCTTCTTGCTCATCGATGCCTAATAATTCAAACATTTTCATCTGCAGATCCCGATCGTGAATACGGATAGAACCTCCGCCAATTTCATAGCCATTGAGCACTAAATCGTAGGCTCTGGATTTCACTGAGTCCGGTTTATCTTCCAGCTGATCGATATCCTTATCTTGGGGTGCCGTAAATGGATGATGCAGTGCCTGGTAGCGCTTTCCGTCCCGATCCCATTCTACCAGCGGAAAATCAGTTACCCACAAGAAGTTAAAGGCATCAGAATCAATAAGGTTATGTTCTTTGCCCATCATCAGCCGCAACTTACCCATCTGCTGATAAACTTCAGGATCCGGGCCGGCCAGGATCAGCACTAAATCGCCCATCTCAGCATCAGCTGAATCCACCATGGCATCGACCGTTTCATCAGTCAAAAACTTTCCTACGCTGCACTTTACGCCGTCATCCTCATTCAGCTTGATATAAATGAGCCCGCCGGCCCCAGTTTTCTGCTGTACGCGTTCTGTGAGCCGATCAATTGCACCACGCCCCATATCCCCCTGGTCGGGAACGGTAATACCCAAAACTGCACCGCCTTTCTCAACGGTGCTTGAGAAGATGTTAAACGCTGAATCTCTGACAAGCTCAGAAAAGTCCGCAATCTCCAGGCCAAATCGCGTATCCGGCTTATCCGTGCCATAGGTTTTAATGGCCTCATCATAGGTCAATTGCTCGAAAGGAGAGGCGACCTCCTCCCCTATGGTCTCCGCCATAATCTTGCTCATCAGGGCCTCGGTAGAGCTCATAATATTCTTCTCGTCAACGAAAGACATCTCCACATCAATCTGCGTAAATTCTGGCTGGCGGTCGGCCCGCAGATCTTCATCGCGGAAGCATTTTACAATCTGAAAGTAACGATCGAATCCAGAAACCATGAGCAGCTGTTTATAGGTCTGCGGGCTCTGCGGAAGTGCAAAAAAGCGACCAGGGTTCACGCGGCTGGGCACTAAGTAGTCACGAGCGCCTTCAGGCGTACTCTTCATCAGTACCGGAGTCTCTATTTCCATAAAGTTGTGTTCGTGATAAAACGAACGGACGGACTGATAGAAGTCTGAACGCAGCTTTATGCTCTGCTGCAGCTCCGGTCGGCGCAACTCCAGGTAACGATATTTGAGGCGAATATCTTCACCGGTTTCAATATCCTCCTTGATCTCAAAGGGCGTTGTTTCAGCCTCTGAATAAATGATAAGGTCTTCAACAACGATCTCTACCTCGCCAGTAGCTAATTTAGGATTAATATTCTCATCGTCCCGCTCATCTACCTTACCTTGTACACCAATAACATATTCAGTGCGCAGCTGCTCAGCCTTTTCATGCAGCTGCTTATCTGTTTCATTAAAAACGATCTGCGTAATCCCCTCCCGGTCGCGCAGGTCTATAAATATAACGCCACCAAGGTCGCGCCTGGTACCTACCCAGCCATTTAAAATAATTTCTTCACCAATATTCTCTGCTGTTAATTCTCCGCAATTGTGGGTTCTATTCCACACCATAAATAAGTCTTTTTATCTGCTAAAATTGATCTACTGTCAAAAGCGTTGAAAATAAGTAATATGTGAACCAATAGCTCACCGATCTTTAAAAAAGATCATATTGCTCATTAAGGCAAGCTATTTTTCTGGAAGTTTTTTCCTATCTTTATATTTTCAAATATACTTCTACACGAAGACAAGTCAATAATAAAATAATTCTCATGCAATACCGCTCCTATATTAAAAGATCTGTTTCTTTAATGGTCGTTACAACGGCATTGATCTTCTCCGGATGTGCCGGCAGCCAGCAAAGTAGTGTTCCCCTAGAAGCCCGGGAAACAAGCCGACAGACGCCCAAGGAAGTTCATCCAAAGCCTTCCGAATTAAACCGGCCCGTTCCCTACCCTATTAACGGTGAAGTTCCACCGGCTTTTCAGCAAGCCATTGAAAATGAAACCCGTACCGCAACGGGCCAACCCGGAAAAAACTATTGGACTCAAACCACAGACTATGATATTAATGCCACGCTCATACCGGAAGACACACTCCTGAAGGGCAGCATGACTATTCACTATCACAATAATTCTCCGGATACTCTGCAACAACTATTTTTAGAACTTACGCAAAATGTGCACAAAGAGGGCGTTGTTCGCAACCGTCCCGCTGAGATAACGGGCGGTATTCAGCTTCAAAAAGTACGCATTGGGAATACTGACCTGGGTAAGATGCAAACACCAAGAGATACCCAGGGACATTTTGAAAGAGGAACATTGATGATTGTTCGTCCGCCGGAAGCCGTTATGCCCGGCGAAACGGCGGAGCTGAATATTGAATGGAAATTTAAAGTGCCCCAACAAGGAGCCGGTGGCCGTATGGGGCACAGCAAAGACAATCTCTTTTATTTGGGATATTGGTATCCGCGTATGCGCGTATATGATGATGTTAATGGATGGGCTACCGATGCTTTCCGGGGCAATTCTGAGTTTTACCACGGATTTGGCAATTATGAGGTCAGTATTACGGTACCAGAGCAATGGATGGTTGCCTCTACCGGTACGCTGACTAACCCCGGCGAAGTGCTGAGAGATGATGTTTTTCAGCGTTTAAAGAAAGGGCATCAAAGCGATGAAGTAGTTCATGTAGTGACTGAAGAAGATTTTGGCAACATCACTCAAACAGCGGATGATGGAATGCTCAGCTGGAAGTTTAAAGCTGAAAATGTCACTGATATAGCCTTCAGCGCCACGAAGGAATCGGTTTGGGATGCTACCCGCACCAATGTTGGAGACAGGGACGGCGATGGCAAGGACGATTATGTTAACATCAACGCAATCTACCGCAATTCGGCTCCGCTTTGGACAAATGGCGCTGATTTTACCGCTCATGCTATTTCCTTTCTTTCAAACTTAACCGGCCTCCCTTATCCATGGCCGCATATGACCTCCGTTGAAGGGGCCGGAATTATTGGCGGTGGTATGGAATATCCCATGATGACGCTTATCGGTGCCTACAACGGTCGTCCGGAACGATCACTCTACGGGGTTGTAGCACACGAGCTATCGCATATGTGGGTCCCAATGCAGATCAGTAGCAACGAACGCCGCCATGCCTGGATGGATGAAGGTATGACAACCTATAATGAGGCCCAGGCAAAAAGTGAGAAATATCCTGATATTGACTTTGAGCAAAATGACTTTGATCGGTATCTCAATATTGTCAATACAGGGTTGGAAGGACCTATAATGAGGTGGTCTGACTACCACTATAACGGTTCCTCTTATCTTGTTGCTACCTATCCCAAGCCGGGTTCCATATTCGTTACTCTGCGTAATATGGTGGGCCAAGATACGTTTCGCAAGGCCTATCAGACTTATTTAGAACGCTGGCGCTACAAAAACCCTTATCCGTGGGATCTATTCAACACCTTTGAAGAGGTCATCGGACGTGACTTAAGCTGGTTTTGGCGAAGCTGGTTCTTTGAAACCTGGGAGTTAGACCAAGCCGTCGCCTCGGTGAATTCCACTGATAAAGGCAGCACTATTGTTATAGAAGATCGCGGCCAAATTCCAATGCCCGCAACCGTTGAAATAACGCTGGCTGACGGCAATACCCTGACCCGAAAAATCCGGGTTGATACCTGGCTGCAGGGAGCAACTAAAACAGAACTCCAGGTTGAGGGCAAAGTCCAGGAAGTGATGATCGATCCAGATTATAAGTATCCCGATGCCAACCGTACGAATAACAACTGGAAGCAATAAAATAGCTTAACCCAGACTCTTACAAGGAAGGTTCACAGAGCTCTCCCTTGCTTATTTTGGGTATCTGTGAGAGCACTTTGAAATACCCATGCTTGCCCTCCTTATTACACAAGAGGGATTTTTATAAAGTGGTATTCCAAAAGAGGTATTCCAAAGGTCTTTATATGATAATCCTGAAGACTAAGTACTTCTATGCGTTAAGTATTCTGTGCCAATCGTATTTAAAAGCGATTATAATCCTTCCTTCAATTACCTTACCTGGGCACATATTATAGAGTCTGGCCCGTAATAAATTTGTATAGTACGCTAAAACCTGGGTTAATAATTCTATTATCTACCTTGCACAGCCAAAACAATGATGATTTATTTCAAGGAAGATGCTAATATTTCTTTTAGCATCTACTAAGCAACACTTTTAGGGCATCACAAAAATATATTGATCGTCAATTATCAGAATATATATTTAGGTTGAAAATGTTTATTTTATTCGTGGATTGCTGAAAACAGACTAAGTCTGTTACGAGGCTTAAATATAGTTTATCATGAACAAACGATACACATCCTTAAGATGGCTCCTGCTGGGTGCCGGAATTATCGCTATTATTGGCTTAACGGCTATGAATGTGTATTCGCTGTATCAACTGCATGAAAGTACCATCGAAGCCGACCGTCAGCCTAAGAAGCTAAGAATAAAAGAATTTACTGATCGGGTTCGCTATCGCTTTTACAAGCCTTTTTGGGGGCTAAGTGCTACAAATATGGACTGGCTTAAAGCTCGTTTTGAAAAGGAATCACAATTTACCTACGAGGTGGGGAAGCGTGTGTACAAAGCGGCAACCGATTCCCTATATGATAACGTCTATTTCGTTACCCCGGAAATGGACCCCTGCAGAAAGCATGAGCCCATACTTCGTTACAGCTCTGTAAAGAAAAAGTTAATCGAGGCCAACGAATACCCAGAAAGCATATGCAGCGGAATGGCAAAAGCGCGCTCAGGGATGCAATCGATTGTAGATTATTCGGGATATACAAATAAAACATTCTTTGACGCAGACAAAAGCGTCACCATTGTGTTTATCGATCCCTCAAATGAGTCTATATTCGGCTATCTGGTCATAGTCTTAAACCGTGACTACCTGATTCAACAATATCTGCCTGAAAATTTGCAGGAACGCTTTGGGAAGGGACAGCATTCTGGAATGCAAATATGGATTCGCGACTGGACTACCGACACAATTATCGCCAGCAGCCATCCCAATATGTCATATAACAGCAACAACATCCAGTTCAAACAGTCTTTTCCCAATTTTTTTGACAACTGGAATATAGAAGTTGCCTTTACAAATACTCCGACAGTCAAGGCTTCCAATACATCACTGATCCGTAATTTATTCCTGCTGGGCGGTGCTTTTCTTATACTCATTGGAGCCTTGGTCTTTATGTTTACCTCCGCTCAAAAAGAACGTAAATTAGCCAAGCGCCAAGCCAATTTTCTGGCAAATGTGACGCATGAGCTAAAAACACCGCTATCCGTCATGCAGGCCGCCGGTGAAAACCTTTCCGACGGTAGGGTGAGCGATCAAGAACGTATAAAAAGCTATGGAACTCACATATTCGATGAGGCAGTGCGGCTCCGAACCATGATTGAAAAACTCTTGGATGTAGCCAAGTCAGATGCCGGAGAATCAATGATTAATCCTCGTCCCCTCAATGTTTCGAATGCCGTTAAAAAATATATCCAGGAGCACCAGAAGTATATCAAGAGGAAGGGATTTCAGCTCGAAACACAGATCTCTGATCACTCACTCATCGTGATGATTGATCCGAACAGCTTTGGAACTATTCTAAGTAACCTGGTCAAAAACGCCATAAAATATAGCGGTGAAGAAAAATATGTCGGCATTTTCCTGAAAAAGGAGGGCCAACGGATTTGCCTTCGAGTAGTAGACCACGGCATTGGCATGAGTAAAGAGGTTCAATCAAATATATTCGAAAAATTTTACAGAGCAGAAGGAACGCTAACAGCTAAAACCAAAGGCCACGGGCTTGGTCTTTCGATCGTTAAAAGCTTAGTTGACCTGAATGAGGGCAATATTAGTGTTGATAGCAGCGTTAAATTAGGTTCAACTTTTAAAGTCAGCTTTCCTATATTGAGCGCATCACAGGAAACTGGAACCGAACAAACGCAACACTCATCCGAAAACGTTCAATCCGCTTCACTAACATCGTAATCTAAATTATTATGCCAAGCAAAGCTAAAAAAATTATTATCGTCGAAGACGAGCCCAGCCTTGTCTTTACCTTAGAAGATACCCTCAATAGTGAAGGCTATGAAGTATTCACAACAGATGAAGGTCAGGAAGCCATAAATCTAGTTGATCAAAAAAAACCGAACCTCATGATCCTTGATCTAATGCTACCGGGGATGAGTGGTTTCGAAATTTGTCAGGAAATACGTGATAAAGATTTTATGCTCCCCATCATTATTCTTACTGCACGGGATCAGGAGGTAGACAAAATAAAGGGTTTAAATATGGGAGCTGACGACTATATGACTAAACCTTTTAGTGTAAAAGAACTGCTTGCACGAATCCAGGCATTGCTGCGTCGTTCGAACCAGTATGATCAGGGAAAACAGCTCAAAGAGATCCAGCTGGACGATGTTGCTATCGATCTCCAAAATGCCAAGGCTAAGCATCCGGATGATAGCACCGTAGACCTCACCACCCGCGAGGTTGAACTCATTCGGTATTTAAGCTCCCGCAAAAATGAACCTGTTTCACGCGATGAGCTACTTGAAAATGTATGGCGCTACGAATTTAGTACCAATACACGAACCGTAGATGTGCATATCTCAAAGCTTCGTTCTAAGATTGAAAAACATCCCGACAATCCGAATCATTTGGTTACGCTCCACGGAGTGGGCTATATGCTAAAAATGAATTAGCTCGTCTTACCTTTAAGTTTACGAATATAATTTTATTATCTCTCGGAAATGACCATAATATTCCAGGACACTATGGCACAGCTTTAATAACCTGACCAACTTTAAGACCCTGGCCTTACCGGATTTTACTTATTTCTCCTTGCGATAACTCCAGTAAGCTTGTAAAATTCAATCCCACACCTTTCTGACCATATTTATATTTAATCCACTCTGAAGTACCTAAAAGGAAGGCGCAGTACTGCGAATAATATTGATGGAGGCACTGAAATACTTCCTTATAAAACCCCTCTTAGGTATTTAGAAGGAGTTTAGAGAGTTAATAACACAGGCATTTCAAAGCGGCCGTGATGCCAATCAATGTAGGTATTCAATTACTAAATCCAGTACAACCGACTATTCCGAGGCCTGCTCATAGGCTTCTTTAATCTGTTGCAGGCGATTCCAGAGCTTGTCTTCCCGACCAATACTGCCCGGATCATACCATTGCTTGCACTCTACCTCATCCGATAAGTAAGCTTGGGGTGCCCAATGATGATCATAGGAATGGGGATAAATGTAATCTTCGGAAGCATTTTCAATGCCCTTATAACGCGACTGTTTTGAGTTCGCCGTTTTATCACGCAGATGAGCAGGAATCGGGGCAATACCATTTTCTTTTATCTCGCTGCGCACCGAAAAGATGGCGCCGGTGCTGTTGCTCTTGGCAGCCAGTGAAAGATATATACAAGCATGAGCCAAAAAATACAACCCTTCCGGCATACCACATTTAGTAAAAGCTTCATGGGCGGCATTAACCATCGAAAGCGCATGCGGATCGGCCATGCCCACATCTTCGGAAGCCAAAATAAGCATTCGCCGGAACAGAAAGTTGGGATCCTCCCCTCCTTCCAACATCGCCGCCATCCAGTAAAGGGCAGCATCAACATCCGAACCGCGCATCGACTTAATAAATGCTGAGGCAAAATTATAGTGCTCATCACCGGTACCCTGGTAGCGCACACTCCTTTTCTGAATACATTCCCGGGCAATATCCAAGTCAATATGGATGACGCCATCTTCATCCGGATCGCTTGACAGTACAGCTACTTCCAGGGCATTGAGTGCATTTCTGATATCTCCGCCGGCATATTCTGCTAAGTGATCCTTAGCCGCAGAACTTACTTCCACCTTCTTATTCCCCAACCCCCGTTCTTTTGTTTTCAGTGCCCGATCTATCATCTCCAGCACATGGGCTTTGGTAAGGTCATACAGCTCAAAAAGCTGGCAGCGCGAAAGAAGGGGACTCACCAACGTATAAAAGGGATTTTCCGTTGTTGCTCCAATCAGTGTAATCACTCCCGATTCCAGATGAGGAAGCAAAGCATCCTGCTGGGCCTTATTCCAGCGGTGGATCTCATCAACAAACAAAATAGTTTTACGATCATTCATCTGCCGGAACTTTTCCGCTTTGGCCACCACTTTCCGGAGATCTCCAATACCATCCAGCACCGCATTTAAGACCGTGAATTCGGCATTAATCTCGCGAGAGATGACATTGGCCAGCGTGGTTTTACCCGAACTGGGTGGGCCATAAAAAATGAGTGATCCTATTACCCCCGACTCAATCATTCGCCGCAACATCTTTCCTTCGCCCACAATGTGATTTTGTCCGGCAAATTCCTCCAGCGACCGGGGTCGCATCCGGGTAGCAAGGGGTTCATGGGGATTTACAAAGTTATCGGGCTGATCACTGCTTTGATCTGCTTCTTCATTAAACAAATCCATTATCAGGCTCTGAGAGTTGGCTGTTAAAAGTTAAACTGTTTTTATTGAATTATCTTATTCAGCATTTAACTTTCAACGCTATAGCGGCAGGTTATCATGCTTTTTTTGGGGGATCTGGTCAACTTTGTTTTTCGAAATTTCAAGTGCTTTAATTAGCTTTTCTCGCGTTTCACCCGGCAATATAACGTTATCTATGAAACCGCGCTCTGCAGCTTTATAAGTATGTGCAAACTCCTCTTTGTAGTAATCAACCAGCTCCTGTTCTTTGGCCTCCGGATCGTCAGCTGCAACAATTTCTTTGCGAAAAATAATCTCTACGGCTCCTTTCGGACCCATCACTGCTATTTCAGCCGTTGGCCAGGCTACATTGTAATCGGCCCTGATGTGCTTCGAATTCATCACATCATAGGCCCCGCCGTAGGCTTTGCGGGTAATTACCGTCATCTTGGGCACGGTGGCCTCACAAAATGCATATAACAGCTTGGCTCCGTGCTTAATAATGCCCCCCCACTCCTGGTCGGTACCGGGCAGAAAGCCGGGTACATCCTCAAATGTGACCAGCGGGATATTGAATGCATCACAGAATCGTACAAAGCGCGCTCCTTTGAGAGAGGCATCAATATCCAGCACGCCGGCCAGCGACAGCGGCTGATTGGCTACAACCCCTATACTTCGGCCATCAATGCGGGCAAAGCCAACCACAATATTTTCGGCATAATGCTCATGCACTTCCATAAACGAATCCTTGTCCACGATGCCTTCAATAACGTCTTTAATATCATAGGGCTTATTAGGATTATCGGGAACTATGTCCTCCAGCTGATTCGCTTTGGTCGGATCCGGGTCCTGAGCTTCTTTATACGGAGGTTTCTCTTCACAATTTTGGGGAATATAAGTAAGTATTTTGCGCATATTTTGCAGGCAGATGGCATCATTTTCATCAGAAAAGTGCGCGACCCCCGACTTCGTTCCGTGGGCGCTGGCTCCGCCCAGCTCTTCGGAAGTCACCTCTTCGTGGGTCACCGTTTTTACCACATCGGGACCAGTTACGAACATATAGCTGGTATCTTTGACCATGAAAACGAAATCTGTAAGAGCCGGACTATACACAGCACCGCCAGCGCATGGCCCCATCACCGCTGAAAGCTGAGGAATAACGCCGGATGCCATGCTGTTGCGCCAAAACACCTCCGCATAACCGCCCAGTGATGATACACCTTCCTGTATACGCGCTCCGCCAGAGTCATTCAGGCCAATAATGGGGACCCCATTCTTCATGGCCATATCCATCACTTTACAAATTTTTTCGGCATGAGTCTCAGAAAGTGATCCGCCAATGACCGTAAAATCTTGACTAAAAACATATATAGGTCGTCCATAAATTTCTCCGTGACCTGTTACTACCCCGTCGCCGGCAATTTTTTTGTCCTCGAGTCCAAATTTTTGGCTGCGGTGCGTCACAAAAGGATCAATCTCTTCAAACGAATCCTTATCCAGCAACAAATCAATACGCTCGCGCGCCGTCAGCTTGCCCTTGTCGTGCTGCTTTTGGATACGCTCTTTTCCCCCGCCTTGTTTAGCATCTTTACGCTTTTGAAGCAGCTGCTCTACCTTTTTATCTGAAGCCATCTAAATGTCAGTAATTTTAAGTATTGTCCGTGAAGAAGTCTTGCAGTCGATCCGTAAAATCCACCGCCGTCTCAGAGTATAGATTTACGACGTTATGCTCAAAGATATCATTCTGAATGAACGTACTGGCAGCGTCCCAGTCATCACATGCGGCAATATCTTCGATTGCACTTTCATAAGTCTGCCGTTCGCCATTAAATATATCTTTGATATAATATTTTCTGTGCCGCTCCATATGATTCCTGAGCTGTTCTTCATCCGAAAGTGAGGAATCGTTCGCCCCATTACTGGATGCAGAGTTAGCAAAAGGTTCTTCCTCTGCTTCTTGCTGAAATTCAGAAGAATTTTCCGAGCCCGGTATAGATACTTCTTCTGTCTCTTGGTGATTATTCCATTCCTCTTGGTCTTCATCGCTCACAAAGTTCATCCAAATGGGCCGATCCTCTTCATCTTCAGGTTGCTGCGATTCTGAAGGTTCTGGATTTATCTTATAGTCCTCTTCCTTACTTTCCTTCTTATCAGTGTTGGTTTCATTCATTGCATTCATAAACGGATAAGTAGGACTCTTTTCTGGCTCCTCTTCCATGCCGCCAAAAACAGCATTTAGAGACTGAGTTTCCTCCTCCGGTTCTGAATCATCCTCTACATCCACAGAATCCGGTTCGGTCCATTCCACTTCATGATGAACAGTATTGGTGCTTTCCTCTTCTGGAATATCGTTTTCCTTTTCATTTGAACTTCTATGAGCGGCCTGGCTGTCTTCTGCCTTCAATTTATTTTCAGTATCTGATTTTTGCTGCGTTTCCTTGCCTGCAGTACTCGTTAACGGACCTTCGTTCTCATTTTCCTGCTTCCCGGATTCCTTGTCTCCCTCATCTTCATTCAGTTCCTCGACGGCAGATTCAGGAGTCTCCGCCGACTCTCCTTCACCATATTCACGTTCTTTAAAATTGTGTTCGTCCTCAGACTCACCTTCTGCTGATATATCAGAATCGTCGTCGGTTGATTCTTGTACCTCGTCTTCTTCTTTTGGATCCGTATATCTGACCTCTCCCGTTTCAGGTTCGTTCTGGCCTTCTTGTTCCTCTTCCTCACCTCCTTCGTGTCTTTGTTCGGGAATAACAGCAGGCTTTTCAATAAGCTCAGGGGCACTTAGGGTTTCAATAAACTCAGCACGGCTGAGATCTTCATCCATCTCTTCAAAAACTGCTGCAATTTTATTTCGCTCCTTATCTTCGAAAAAGAGACGGAATAGGCTTGGGTCAACATCATCACCCAGAAGTCCGAAAAGCGGGTCCAGGGTTTGAGCCCAATTTAAAGGAGAATAATTGGCCGTCACCTTTTCATCCGCCCTTGCAATTAACGTGCGGCCTCGTTCTTGAGAAATGGTTTCCAGCCCTTTCTTTTGCATATACCGCGGTAGCAACGCCGAAAAGTGTGGATAGACTACCACAGCTTCTACACGGCTGCTCAGTTCGTCAAAATCGAGTTCATCATCCCCTCCGAAAATAACGTCCGGGATATTTTTTCGAGGTTCAACAAGCATATCCAGCACATCAACAACGGCTGTTTCAATGATTGCACGTGCATAGCTGGCCGGTAGACGAGCTTCGGCGCGGATGGCCTGCACAAACTGTTTCCAGGCCAGTTGAACTGCTTTTGATTTAATATTGGCCCAATCGGTCTGAGGCAGAATCATGGATTCTGCCATATTTCGCTCCAGTTCTACTCGGATGCGCTGCACCAAAAATGCAGGTACGCCCCATGATCTCAGCTCATCGAGCCGATAATACTGCTCGTTTTCAGGCAACAGATCGATTATTTTTTGTGTGGCATGCTGTACTGTCTGTCTCATCATTTTTATATGAATATATTATGACCAAAGGGCTAATACAACCGAAAGTATAAGATCGCCCTTTTTGTATAAGTTGGAAATTTAAACACTCGAAAATATTTGACTACTTCAAACTTTATAACTAATTAAGGAGACTTCTATTATAAATATTGTAGTTTTC
>Ga0079226_10001674_pt1 | contig 17046 bp, 16 predicted proteins | sample Poulit2014_FD_76345 | JGI IMG/M metagenome (GOLD analysis project Ga0079226, IMG submission 76345) | Agricultural soil microbial communities from Georgia to study Nitrogen management - Poultry litter 2014 | ecosystem: Environmental > Terrestrial > Soil > Agricultural land | place: USA: Georgia...
ATAATTTATTATTTTCTGTAAATTAGCTCTTTCTTTTTCATAATTATTATCAAAATTACTTTGATTTTCAAATTATTTTAGCACAAAAACACAAAAAAACTAATTCTTAAATTTTTTCTTTAAAAAAGTTTAAATTTAAAGATAACAAAAAAGCAAGCTAGGGCTAAAAATAAAATCGGATCTTTTCAATAATTACTTTTGAAAGCAATTCATAAGCAATTGGAGTCAGATGGATGCCATCTGCTTGTAAATACTGTTTTTGATCCTTGTCATACAAGGCCTGATAGAAATCAGCCACTAAAAGATCCTGTTCTTGCGCAATTTCCAAAATGACTGAACGATAGCTTTCAACACGTTTATTACTGCGATGACTAGAAACTATCTCTTCATTGACTAGAGGCGGAGTGATCAGCAGCTTATAATTTTCCAGCTGACTTAAAATTACTTTTAAATTCTCTGCAAACAATTCTTCACTGACCAGATGTGAAGCTGAGGCATCATTTGTACCAAAAAAAATCAGATTCACATCTGCCTGATAATTTTTTACAGTTGGCAAACGACGAAGAGCTCTCTTAGTATCATCACCACAAAGGCCAAAAAGCTTAATTTCAGCTTTTTGATTCAGCTTTTGGGCTAATTTTCTTTTTAAAATATCTGTTGTATTTTGGCCATCATAACCGGCCGTTAAAGAATCCCCGAAAATCGCTATCTTTTTCATGAATTATCCCTTCTTTGCTGTCGTCATTAACTTTAAGAAAATTGCTTTATGGCTACTACTTTGGCTGACTTGTAACCGCAAATCCATTTATGGCTACTACTTTACCTGACTTGTAACCGCAAATCCATTTATGGCTACTACTTTGCCTGACTTGTAGCCGCAAATCCATTTATGGCTACTACTTTGCCTGACTTGTAGCCGCAAATCCATTTATGGCTACTACTTTAGTGAACTTCTAGCCGGCAAGCAAAAAAACCAACCGAAAAGTCGATTGGCATCAGGCAAGTTTTGCTTGAATTTGAGAAAAAACTTCTTTCCAGTCTGCCTTTTTCTCAACATCATATTGACTTACATTAATTTTCAGCTTAGGACTATAGTCATAACTTTCAAACCAATGTCCATAAGCACGGTATAATTGATAATAATACCCCAGCAAACCATTTTCTTCAGTGGGTTGTTCATAAACACGACCACGTTTTTTGATATTATTCATAATATGATCAAAATCAGCAGCTAAATAAATCATAAGATCAGGTGCCTTTTTAGGTAGACTCTTAAGTTCTTCCATCATATTTTCCAACAATTCTAAATACAGCTGATACTCCTCTTTACTGATATTGCCATTTTCCACATTGATTTTAGTAAATAAAGCATCTTCGTAGATGGAACGGTCTAAGACATTATTTTGCTCATAAAAAGCTTCTTTAATACTTTTAAAGCGTTTATTCAAGAAATAAATTTGTAAAGCAAATCCATATTTATCAGGATTTTCATAATACTTACTTAAAATCGGGTTGTCATCGACTGCTTCATAAAATGGAGTCGTCCCCAATGCCTGGGCTATTTTACTGGTATAAGTAGTCTTTCCTGCTCCGATCATTCCTGCCATTACTATCACGATCTTAATCGCCTTCCTTAGCTTGTTCTACTATATATTGTATCTCTAAGCAACCTTTCATCTATATACAGTATTTCTTCTCATCAAATTGTACCCTGTTTTTAGTAAAAAGTGAAGTTTTTTCTGTATTTTAAAAAAACTGGGAAGCCATTTTTTGACTTCTCAGTTTTTCTTATTGAATTAAATCATAAATTTCCATTGCAACGATATCAATATTATCAAATTGATAGGCTTGATTAGTCTTAGCTTCAGTCAACTCAAATGTTGCGGTTGAACTGTCAAAAGTAACAGTACATTTTTCAACGCCTTCTTTTTCAAAACGGCGAACTTGCACTTCGCTATCTTGGGCTTCCACCATGGCTTCAAGTCGCTTGATGATAGCGATCAATTGGGATTTTTCCATCCTAAGTGCCTCCTCTTTAATTGACATTTCTGTTATATTTTAACAAAAGAAAGGCAATAGTGAAAGTTCTTTTAACATTTTTTTCAACTTTTCAGTAACTATTTCCCCCTTAGCTCCACCAAAGTTTGATCAAAGCTTGTGTGCCATCGTTTTGATTGCCCTCATCAGCCAGCTTTTCATACAGCTGACAGGCTAAGTGGGTCGCTGGTAAATCCAACTGCATTTTTTCGGCTTCATCCAGAGCAATTTTTAAATCTTTAATAAAATGTTTAACAAAAAAGCCTGGACTATAGTCTTCTTTTAAAATTCGCGGACTATAATTTTCCATTGACCAATTGGCTGCACTACCGCCAGCTAGAGTATCGATTACTTTTGGTAAAGTTAAACCGGCTTTTTGCGCATAGACTAACATTTCTGTCATCCCCGTCATAGTACCTGCAATCATGATCTGATTTGCCATCTTGGTATGCTGGCCTTTACCAGCAGTACCATGTAAGCTATAAGTCTTCCCCATTTTTTCAAATAATGGTAAAACTTTTTCATAAATTGCCTCATCGCCACCAACCATGATCGTTAATGTAGCGTTTTTAGCTCCTAAATCGCCCCCTGAAACAGGTGCATCAAGACTGTCTGCTCCTTTTTCTTTGGCCGTCTGGTAAATCTTTTGGGCTAAACTAGGGGTGCTGGTAGTTAAATCTACTAAGATCTTCCCGTTAATATCGCCGGCAAAAATACCTATACTTTCATCATAGTAAATCTGCTCGACATCCTGAGGATAGCCCACCATAGTAAAAATAATCTCACCGGCAGTCGCAACTTCTTTAGGTGTAGCTTGCCACTTGGCACCTGCTGCCACTAAATCATCGGTCTTGCTTTTTGTCCGATTGTAAACCAGAAGATCATGACCGGCTGCCATTAAATGTTCTGCCACTGCATGACCCATAACACCTGTACCAATAAATCCAATTTTCATGAAAAAACCTCCTTAAAAATTTAATGCGTTGTTTTTCTAAATGAACGTTTGTGCTTGGCTTTTACTTGATGATGCTCTAACACCTTTTTTTCAGCAATGATTTTCTGGTAATATATCAGCATATCATTATAAAAATCAATCATAGCCAGGCCAAAAGTTTCAGCTGAAATTTCTGCTCTTTTTCTACTTAAAATCTGGGGGTCGACTTTAATTTTTTTATCAATATAAGCAAGTAAGGCAGGTGCAAAATCTTCATCTTTTATAAAGGTAGTACCTAAAGATTCATCATCAACTAACTGATCTAAATAAACATTTCCTTCTACGACCACTTGAGTTCCAGAGGCAAGTGCTTCAAGATAAGTCAAGCCCTGACTTTCTGAAGTTGAGGTACTGACAAAGTAGTCCGCTGCCTGATAGAAACGTGCTACCTCATTATTAGGCACTTCACCCACAAAAATTACCTTATCTGCAATTTCCAATTCAGTGATCATCTTTTTTAATTCTTCTTCATACGGTCCTTTACCTACGATGACTAGCCGAGCATTAGATTTTTCTTGTAAAACTTCAGGAAAATGCTGGATCAGAGCCTGAATATTTTTTTCATAAGAAATGCGGCTCAAGGATAACAAGAAAATATCATCCTTGGCTAATCCCAGACTTTTGCGTAATTCTTGTATTTGACTGGCGGTTTGTTCTGTAGATTCAAATCTTTTTATATCGATTCCAGTCGGAATGATGCGCATGGGAGTAATCACACCATAATCTGCTAAGGTCTGACTTACTCTTTCACTAGGACAAACTACTCCTGTTGTATGATTTGCAAAGACCCGTGACAAAAATCTGACATGTGCTGGACGAAAGACCTTCCCATTAGCAATATAATGAAGATAATCTTCATACATTGTGTGGTAAGTATGAATCACTGGAATCTCTAGCCTTTTTCCGACAAACTTTCCTAACAAACCCGTACCAAACTCAGTATGCGTGTGAATCAGATCTAAATCTAATTCTTTTGCCAGAAGATAAGCCTCTCGCATGCCACGAACAACGATCCGACGGTCTTTAAAAGATACAAAAGGTACACTTGGCATCCGAATGATTCCGGCTTCATCCTCTGGTGCATTGGGATCTGTAGTTGTGAAGATAAAAACTTCATGCCCCATTTTTTCTAGTTCTTTTTTTAAAGTTTTAATTGATGTTGCCACTCCACTTACTTGAGGAAAGTAAGTATCTGTGAAAAATCCAATTTTCACAAAATTCCCTCCAAACTACGACGTAATGTCTTATTTAGCAAGTACTTTTTCGTACACACCTTTTAATTCTTGACCAACTTGCTGAATGCTTTTTGTTTGAGCTGTGGCAAAGCCCTCTTGCGTCAGGTCAGGTAATTTCTTTTCCACGATTCCTTCCAGCAGTTGACAAAACTCTGTATTGTTATGTGCCATGTAACAATTTTGCCGATCATAAAGCCATCCTTTATAAACAGGAATATCACGTACTAAAACATTCTGGAAACTTGCCAATGCTTCTAACACGACAATTCCTTCGGTTTCTTCATAAGAAGGAAAGAAAAATAAATCCGCATTGGAGTATGCTCCTTCTATAATATCACCTTTGATATAGCCGGGAAAAATAACATTTTGAGGATGTTCCTTCTGCACGATTTTGCGTATATCTTTAGGTACACTATATAATGAAATATGGCCAAACCAGATAAAAGTATACTGCGGAAAACGTCGAGCAACCTCAACAAAATCAACGAGCCCTTTGCGATGAAAGTAAAGTCCGACAGAAATAATTACTTTCTGATTTTCCTTTAGGTGAAAATATTCGCGAAATTTTCTTTCTTTTTCCTTACTCGGCCGATATTTACTCAGATTGATCCCGTTAGAAACGACATCGATCGGCTTTTTGATCCCATAAGATAGTAAAATTTCTCTAGCATAGTCAGTAGGTGTGATCAGCCGATCTCCCAGGCAATATAAACTGATCAGATATTTTTTGTAAATGGCATCTACTGCATTCGAACCAATGAAGGAATTCTTGAAATCTTCAGCATTAGAGTGTGCATGGTAAACTACCTTTTTACCGCTTTTATGAGCTTTAGAAATCATATGACGGGTGTTAGGGCCATAGGTATTAATATGCAAAATATCATAATTCTGTTCTTTGGTATCGATCGTATAGTCGATAGAGGCATTTTCCAAGGCTCTTTTCTGATGCTCAAAAGCCCGACCAATACCAGATTTTTCTAATGCTTTTTCGCCTTCAAAGTAAAGCAATACTTTCAAGAATCTACTCCCTCCTTTTCATTCAGACATATTATAACATACTTTGATTTTTGTCGGCTCCAACTAAAGCAGTATCTATTTAACAAAAGTTGTCTGTTCTGTTACAATTTATATATTTAACAGATTATTATAAAAATGGGGGTCGCTTTATGAACGTTGTAGACATGCATTGCGATACGATCATGCAGATATATCAAGCCACAAAAGATCAGCCGGTTTTACTCAAAAAAAACAATATTCAATTAGATATTGAAAAAATGCAGAAAGGAGATTATCTGTTGCAGAATTTTGCTCTTTTCATTGAGTCAGATGAAGTCGACTCGCCTTATCAGACTGCCAAAGAAATGGTCGACTGTTTCTATCAGGAGATGAAGCAAAATAAGGATACCATACGTCCTGTAATTCATTATGAGCAAATTCTGGAAAACGGCCTCAACAACCGGATGAGTGCCTTGTTAACAATGGAAGAAGGTGCTCCTTTAGAAGGCAGTATAGAAAAATTAGAAGAATTTTACAACTTAGGAGTCAGAATGCTGACTCTCACTTGGAATTATCCAAATGAAATCGGCTATCCTAATGCCGCCTTCAGCGATGATGATTTTCATTTGAATGACCACAAACAAAAAGGTCTGACGGAACAAGGAATCAAAATCGTTCAGCGCATGAATGAACTAGGAATGATCATTGATGTCTCCCATGGTTCTGATGCTCTGGTTGAAGATGTTCTAAAGTATACCGATCGTCCCTTTGTCGCCAGTCATTCCGATGCTCGGGCAATTTGCCCCCACTATCGCAATCTGTCAGATGATTTAATCAGAAAAATCGCAGAGCGTGGTGGTGTGATCGGCATTAACTTTGCCGGACAATTTCTTAAAAAAGCCGAGGACAAAGGCAGTCAGATCGATGCTATTGTTCGTCATGTTCAACACATCTATCAGACTGCTGGTATTGACGTTATAGGATTAGGATCTGATTTTGATGGTATTAAGGTTCATGAGGATCTGCCGGATGGTTCTGTCTTGCCAAAAATCTATGATGCACTGGTCAAAGCTGGTTTTACCACTAAAGAAGTCGACAAGATTTTTAATGAAAATGTCTTACGACTGTATCGGGATTTTCTGATTTAAATAAAAGTTGCTGCACTTTCTGATAAAAAGTGATTTCATTTTGAGAACTGTAATCAAATTTTGATAAACGGGCATGCAAAAAAAGCCAAGGCAAATCAACAAAATGCCTTGGCTTTTTTATTGGATAAAAGCTATTTTACATATTCATCAACTAAAGCTACGACTTCTTCCATCGTATCGCAATCATTTAAAGCCTTCTCGGCAAGTTCTTGCATCTTAGTCGTATCCAGACGCTTCATCAAACTACGTGTTTTCAAGACAGAAGTTGCACTCATTGAAAATTCATCGAGTCCGATTCCCATCAATAATGGTACTGCTGTTTGATCACCAGCCATTTCACCGCACATACCAGCCCATTTTCCTTCTTTATGAGCAGATTTTACGACATGATTGATCAGACGCAAAATCGACGGATTATAAGGTTGGTACAAATAAGAAACACGTTCATTCATACGATCTGCAGCCATAGTATATTGAATCAGATCGTTGGTCCCAATACTGAAGAAATCAACTTCTTTGGCAAAATGATCTGCTAAAACGGCAGCTGCCGGAATTTCGATCATGATCCCTACTTCGATTGAATCAGCAACTGCAATACCTTCATCAATCAATTTCTGACGTTCTTCATTATACATTTTTTTCGCTTGACGAAATTCTTGTAAAGTTGCGACCATCGGGAACATGATCCGTAATTGTCCATAAACAGAAGCACGCAGCAAAGCACGCAATTGAGTACAGAACATTTCATCGCCGCGTTCAGACAGACTGATCCGTAAAGCCCGATAACCTAAAAATGGATTCATTTCTTCTGGTAATTCAAGATAAGGAAGCTTTTTATCACCGCCGATATCCATTGTACGAACAACAACAGGCTTGCCATCCATACCTTCTAAAACTTTTTTATAGGCTTCAAACTGGTCTTCTTCTGTCGGAAAATCTGCAGAATCCATGTATAAAAACTCTGTTCGATACAGACCTACTGCTTCTGCCCCATTATCATGAACGCCGACTAAATCTTTGGGCGTACCGATATTTGCCGCTAGTTCAAAATGCTTGCCGTCTTTAGTGACAGTTTTGGCATTTTTTAATTTTTCCCATTCAGCTTTTTGTTCAGCAAAAGCATCGCCGGCTTTCATATAACCAGCTTTTTCAGCATCGCTCGGCTTGACAATAGCCGTACTTTCAATACCGTTAACAGCAACAATGTCTCCTGCTTTAACAAGATCAGTAACTTCTTTAGTTCCTACGATTGCAGGAATTTCCAATGAACGGGCCATAATCGCAGAGTGTGAAGTCCGACCGCCAATATCTGTTACAAAAGCCTTAACATAATTACGGTCTAGCTGAGCTGTATCGCTTGGAGTCAAATCATGAGCGATAATCACAACTTCTTCATCGATCATCGAGGGATCAGGTAAAGTCACATTTAATAAATGGGCTAAGATCCGTTTAGAAACATCGCGAATATCAGCAGCACGTTCTTGCATATAAGGATTGTCTTCCATCGCATCAAACATCTCAATATACATACCTGATACATCTTTTAACGCTTGTTCAGCATTGACAGAATTATCAGCAATATTTTGTTTGATCTGATCAGTCATTTCCGGGTCATTTACAACCATTAAGTGAGCATCGAAAACTTGTGCTTCTTCTTCACCTAGAGATGCGGCTGCCTTATCACGAATTTTATGCAGATCCGCTTCAGATGCTTTCAATGCAGCATCTAAACGTGTTTTTTCTTTTTCAACATCGTCAATAGTAACTTTCGAAAAGGATAAGTCTGGTTCAATTAACAGGTATGCCTTTGCAACAGCTACTCCATCACTTGCCGCAATTCCCTTTAGCATATCAGTCATTATTCAGACAATCCTTCCTTTTTCATAGTTTCAACGATAGCTGTCATAGCATCTGTTTCATCAGCACCTTCAGCTGAAATCGTAACATCAGAACCTTGACCAACACCTAAAGACATAACGCCCATGATTGATTTAAGGTTTACTGATTTACCTTTATACTCCAAATTAATATCAGAGTTGAATTTACTTGCTGCTTGAACTAATAATGTTGCTGGACGAGCATGAATCCCTGTTTCAGCAACTACGTGAAAATCTTTTTTTTCCATATCGATCGATCTCCTTCATGGTATCATTTTTTGTGAGGGCTTTTTAGCATAAAAAAAGTCAAAAAGACAAATATAGCAACCCTTTCAATTGTTAAGATTACCATTTTTTTGCACTTTAGACAACCTTTTACAACTCAAAACAGTAAAATAAAATTTATCTTGCCTCTTCTTCATAATGGTAGACTATTTTGCCATTTAAACCGGCTTCGCCTACAAAATGCATCCGATCTGTAAATGTTAACCAAGCTCGACGAAAATTAGAAAAATCCTCTTGTTCAACTACAATTTCCCTGAGCTCTCCTGCTTTTAATTGCTCTAAACTTATTTTATACTCTTCAGCTGTCATATTTTCACTTCTTTCTACTATCAGATTATAATAAAATTCTTAAAATCTGCAAGTCTTTTTGAGTGCCTATTACTTGAAAAATCATGAAAAGGTTGTATAATAGATTTCGAAAGGTCAAAGTTGGTCAATCTTTTTAAGACTTTAACTTTTTCCTTTCCTTAAACAATGAAAATGAACTTAAAGAAAGGTTGTGAGGTCTAATGCTTTGTCAAAATTGTGGGAAGAATGAAGCAACCATTCATTTGTACGCAAATGTTGGCGGCCAGAGACGTCAAATTGACTTTTGTCAAAATTGCTATCAACAGTTAAAAAATCAGCAAGCTAGTCAAATGGGAATGCAGCAAGATCCTTTTGGCTTTGGTAATCTAGATGACTTTTTACGTCAGATGTCACAAATGCAACAAGAAGGATCGCCTTATATGCAGACTCCACCGACCCAAGCTGGTGGAAACAATAACTTTAATGGAGGACAGCCACCTAAAGATAGTGGTTTATCCGGGCTTTTAGGTGAGTATGGTATCAATATCACACAAGAAGCTAAGAGCGGACGCATCGATCCAGTAATTGGGCGTGACAAGGAAATCAAGCGTGTGATCGAAATCCTGAATCGACGCACAAAAAATAATCCGGTCCTGATTGGTGAAGCCGGAGTAGGTAAAACTGCAGTAGTCGAAGGACTAGCACAAAAAATCGTTGACGGTGAGGTTCCACAAAAATTAATGGATAAACAAGTCGTACGCTTAGATGTCGCTTCTTTAGTCCAAGGAACAGGGATCCGGGGCCAATTTGAAGAAAGAATGCAAAAATTGATCACCGAAATTAAAGAAGCTGAAAATATCATCTTATTTATCGATGAAATACATGAAATCGTAGGAGCTGGTTCGGCCGGAGATGGCAATATGGACGCCGGCAATATTTTAAAACCCGCCTTGGCTCGTGGTGACTTGCAATTAGTCGGAGCGACTACGCTCAATGAGTACCGTACCATCGAAAAAGATGCAGCTCTTGAACGACGCATGCAGCCTGTCAGAGTGGAAGAACCTAGTGTAGCAGAGACAATTGCCATCTTAAAAGGACTGCAAGGCCGCTATGAAGACTATCATCATGTAAAATATACGGATGATGCAATTGAAGCAGCTGCTAATTTATCGAATCGTTATATCCAGGATCGTTTCTTACCTGATAAGGCGATCGACCTCTTAGATGAATCTGGTTCACGCGAGAATCTGACTATCCAATATGTCGATCCCAAGACGATCGAAGAGAAGCTGACCACAGCTCAAAAAGAAAAACAACAGGCTTCCCAAGAAGAAGACTATGAAAAGGCTGCTTATTATCGTGATCAGATCAATAAACTACAAAAAATGAAAGATCAGCATATCAGTGACGAACAAGCACCAATAATTACTGAAAAAACGATGGAACAAATTGTCGAGCAGCAAACGAATATCCCTGTAGGGGAATTAAAAGAAAAAGAACAGCATCAATTACGTAACTTAGCTGATGATCTACAAAAACGGGTCATCGGACAAGATGAAGCCATTGAAAAGGTTGCTAAAGCCATTCGGCGAAATCGAATTGGTTTAGGTAATCAGAACCGTCCGATCGGCTCTTTCCTCTTTGTCGGACCTACCGGTGTCGGCAAAACTGAACTTGCTAGACAACTAGCTTACGAATTATTCGGCTCAACGGATGCAATGATCCGCTTTGACATGTCCGAATACATGGAAAAACACAGTATTTCAAAATTGATTGGTTCTCCTCCTGGTTATGTGGGCTATGAAGAAGCCGGTCAATTGACTGAAAAAGTTCGAAGAAATCCTTATAGTCTGATTTTACTGGACGAAGTCGAAAAAGCTCATCCGGATGTCATGCATATGTTCTTACAAATTCTTGAAGACGGTCGTCTGACAGACTCGCAAGGACGTACAGTCAGCTTTAAAGATACCTTGATCATCATGACAAGTAATGCAGGTACTGGCAATGTTGAAGCTAGCGTTGGTTTTGGACCTTCACGAGAAGGCATGACAAAATCTGTTTTAAGCCATTTAAAAGATTTCTTTAATCCAGAATTTCTAAATCGTTTTGACGGAATCGTTGAATTCAAGGGCTTAGCCAAGGAAAACTTGATGAAGATCGTTGCCTTAATGCTTGATGATGTGAATAAAATGCTGGTTCATCAAGATATTCATCTTGCAGTACCTCAAGATGTACGTGAAAAATTAGTTGATTTGGGCTTTGATCCATCAATGGGAGCACGTCCACTGCGCCGGACGATTCAAGAACAGATCGAAGACGGGATCGCCGAATACTATCTGGATCATCCTGAAAATAAAAATTTGAAGGCAACATTAGATGGAAAAGGACAGATTCAGATTGTTGCCGTTGAAAAAGCTGTTGTCGAGGAAAATCAAAAGTCTTAATACAACAAAAACAAGAGTAGAAAAGATTGTTTTTCAATCTTTTCTACTTTTTTTATGCCTATCTCTTTTATTTTTAGTATAATAAAAATATAATAGAACTGAGGACTATAATTTATAAAACGATTGAGGTGAAGATCATGAAACTAATAAATGTCACCAACGGACATTCCGCTTTAGTCAGACAACAGCTAGAAACAACGGATGCCGAATTGGTCAAAGTATATACTGCCGGCAATATTTCTATTGTTTATACCGAAGCACCTAAGCATAATGAATTATTATTGATAAATAAGAAAAGAACGATCCGACCAAGTGAAATCGAAGAAATCAAAGAGCATTTTCTAAAAAAATTAACGCCAGATGAATATAACGAAAAAGAGATTTCGATTATTAACGACGGCAATATAATTGAAATATCAATTCCAAAATTAATTTCACAAGCTCCCTGATTACCACAAAAGCAGGCTCCCTAACAGGAACCTGCCATTTTTTTACAACAGACTTTTCAGTTTTACATCAGGATATCTGTCATGAAACCAGTTCATGGCAAATTGATTTTCAAACAAAAACAAAGGCTGACCAAAACGGTCTTTAGCTAAAATATTGCGACTGGAATGCATCTTTTCATCTAAATCTTTAGGATCGATCCAGCGAGCAGTTTTATGGCCCAAAGGTTTCATAATGACTTCAGAATTATATTCATTGAGCATACGATATTGAAAAACTTCAAATTGTAATTGACCGACTGCACCGATAATATAATCTTCTGTCAGATAAGTTTGATAAAGCTGAATCGCACCTTCCTGAACCAACTGATGGATACCTTTATGGAAAGACTTTTGTTTCATGACATTTTTAGCAGTTACCTGCATAAACAACTCTGGGGTAAATGCCGGCAGTTCTTCATAAGCAATCTTCAATTTATCCGCATAAATGGTATCACCTATCTGATAATTACCAGTATCATAAACACCAATAATGTCCCCTGCAACAGCTTCCTGGACATTTTCACGGGTATCTGCCATAAATTGCGTAACATTACTTAAACGCAGCTTTTTGCCGGTACGCTCTAAGGTTACATCCATTCCTAATTCAAAAATTCCCGAACAAATCCTGACAAAGGCGATCCGATCACGATGGGCCGGATTCATATTGGCTTGGATTTTAAAAACAAAACCAGAAAAAGTCGGTTCATAAGGATCTACTTTTTCTTCAGTTTTTGTTTTATGTGCATGAGGTTTTGGCGCAAACTGCAAGAACGTTTCTAGAAAAGTCTGCACACCAAAATTGGTTAAAGCTGAACCAAAGAAAACCGGCGTCTGATCACCACAGGCAATTTTTTCTTCATCAAAGCGATCGCCTGCTTCTTGAACTAATTCTACATCCTCTAAAGCTTGCTGGTAAACAGAATTTTCTTTTAACGGATGAGCTGCAGAAATCGTTCCCTGTTCATCTAAAGCGATAAAACGTTCACCATCATATTTTTCAGGATGAGCTAATTCAATTCTTTTATGATAAATATCATAAATACCTTCCATGCCGTGGCCCATCCCAATCGGCCAATTCATCGGATACGATTCAATATCTAACAAGTCTTCTAATTCTTCTAATAACTCCAGCGGTTCTCTACCGTCTCGATCCAATTTATTAATAAAGGTAAAGATCGGAATGCCTCTTTTTTTCACGACTTTGAAAAGCTTCTTGGTCTGTGCTTCGATCCCTTTGGCACTATCGATCACCATAACAGCACTGTCGACTGCCATTAAAGTCCGATAAGTATCTTCAGAAAAATCCTCGTGACCCGGGGTATCTAAGATATTGATCCGCTTGCCTTCGTAGTCAAATTGCATGACTGAGCTGGTAACCGAGATCCCTCTTTGCTTTTCAATTTCCATCCAGTCAGACTTGGCAAAATTCCCCGTTTTTTTACCTTTGACCGTACCGGCCTGGCGAATTGCTCCGCCAAAAAGTAATAGTTGTTCTGTTATTGTCGTTTTTCCGGCATCCGGGTGAGAGATGATCGCAAAAGTTCGTCTGCGATCCACTTCTTTTTTTAATTCTTTTTTATCCATTATCTATACTGCAACTGCTTGCAGGCTCTCCTTCCAATCATTACTCAAACCTTGATAAGTATAACAAATCAAAGTCCAAAAATAAACAAAATTAAGGACTATGATTAAAAATCACAGCCCCATTTTTTAACGTTTACTGTCTTCATTCGATGAATCTTTGCGAAAGAAATGTCGCTCTTCGCCGGCTTGATCTGAGGGTTCTTCCTCCTCTTCATGGAAAATCACACGGATCTGCAGGACTCTTGAGCCCACGGTTTCTTCTGTGATCAGGCTCAGATTTTCAACTTCATAATTTATCTTTTCTCCTTCTTCAGGGATTTCACCTAAAGCAGTAATCAGATAACCTGCCATTGTATCGACATCAGGCATATGCAGATCAGTATCGAAAACTTCATTGAATTCTTCAATCAGCATACGTCCTTGAATAAGATATTCATTGTCAGCCACTTTTTTATAAAGCATCTCTACTTCATCTGATTCATCTTCGATTTCACCCACAATTTCCTCTAGTAAATCTTCCAAAGTAGCTAAACCAACCACGCCACCATATTCATCAAGTAAGATCGCCATTTGATTTTGTGTTCGTTTTAATTCGTACAATAGATCATCAACAAACATTGTTTCTGGTACAAATAAAGCCTCTTGCAATAAAGATCTTAGATCAAGGTTATCAAAACCTTGCTGGTAAGCGCCTTTAAATAAATTTTTAGTATGTAATATACCAATAATTTTATCTTTATCTTCATCAAAAACAGGAATTCGTGAATAATTCTGTCCCAGAATTGCTTTGACTACATCTGCTGGATCATCATTGATATCAACCATAAAAGCATCTGTTCTAGCCACCATGACTTCTCTGACAACTTTAGTGTCTAGTGAAAACACTCCTTGAAGCATCGATAATTCATCATCTTCAAAGATTCCTTCATTTTCTAACATATAACGCATTTCATCACGAGTCATTTTATTATCTTCATCGTCAAATTCCATCGGAGTAATTCTGGCGAGCAGATTCGTTGAAGCTGATAGCAGCCATACAAAAGGCTTTGTGACCTTGCCTATTATTCGGACAACACCGGAAGAACTCTTTGCAACTTCTTCTGTCTTGCTCATCGCAATACGTTTTGGATATAACTCGCCAAATACGATCGAGATATAGGTCAGAATAATGACTATAATCACATTTGCAATACTTTTCGCAGCTGCTCCTCCACCTAAGACAGGTGCCAGACGTTCTGCTAACTGCGAAGCTAGGGAAGCCCCTGACAAAATATTCACCAAGGTAATTCCTACTTGAATAGTCGACAGAAAATTCGTCGGATTTTCCAGTGTTTTTAAAAGTTTTTGTGCTTTATTGTCTCCTTCATCGGCTTGCTGTTCAATACGACTTTTGTTGATCGAAACAACTGCAATTTCTGCTGCAGCTAAAAAAGCATTAATAAATGTTAATACAATCAATATTAGTATCTGCGCTATCAGCGACTGACTCCCGGGGTCAGCATTCATAATTGCATTCTCTCCTTATTTTCACAAATTTTTATAATAAAAAATGTGGCGGATAAGCCACACAAGAAAATCCTATCACAAAGCTTTTTATATTTCAATGAAAAGTAGTTTGTTTGACGAAATATTAACAATCTATTTAAGTCACAGAACATTCTTTAGTGGTAAAATTTCAACGAAAAGTTTATACTTTTTTTTGAGGTGATAATATGAAAGTAAAATACACTCAAGATATTACGAATCCAGTTTACCAGGATGCTCTAGCTATTCGGAAAAATGTTTTCATCAATGAGCAGGGTGTTGCTTTAAAAAGAGAAGTCGACAGTGATGAAAAAAATACCATCCATTTTGTCTTGTATGATGAAACAAATACTCCGCTGGCGACTGTTCGTTTACTTCCATCAGCCAATCAGGTCAAAGTACAGCGGATGGCAGTTTTGAAAGAAGAACGCAAGAAAGGCTATGGTCGCCTGCTGATGCAAGCTATCGAAAAATATGCCCGCAAGAGTCATTTTGACAAAATTGCTTTAGGAGCCCAACTTACTGCCCAGAACTTCTACCAAAAATTAGGTTACCAGCCTGAAGGTGAAGTTTTTATCGATGCTGATATAAAACATATTTCGATGGTAAAAGATATCAGCTAGCATTTGCTTTTTCTCATTCATTGAAAGCATAAAAAAACTGCCGTAAACCGGCAGTTTTTTACCTATGTGACAATTGCTTGTAGCGATCATACCAGATATCGACGTAAGCCTGAGAAAAAGGTCCCTTTCCATGTTCGATCCAGTCCACTAAAATTTTAACATTTTCCTTCAAAATAAAATCGATATCCTTTGAATAATGCATCTGTTTACCATGTGACTCATATTCATCTACATCCAGTAATCTTCTTTCACCATCAGGAAAAACTTTGATATCCAAATCATAATCAATATATTTTAGCGCTTCTTCGTCTAAAACAAAAGGCGAAGCTAGATTACAATAGTAGGAAACTCCCTTTTCACGGATCATTGCTACAATATTAAACCAGTATTTTTTATGAAAAAATACAATTGCCGGTTCGCGAGTGACCCAGCGTCTACCATCTGATTCAGTCACTAAAGTATGATCATTAAGACCAATCAAGGACTGCTCACTGGTTTTTAAAACCATTGTATCACGCCACGTGCGATGCAAATTGCCATCATGTTTGTAACTTTGAATACTGACGAACTCGCCTTCTTTAGGCATCTTCATCGCAATCCACACCTTTACAAATAAAAATTTACTTAAAGGTCACACCTTGGTATCAGTCTTATTATAGCAATAAATAATTCTATTTTCTAGAAATTTTCATTAACTTTTATGTTTTTTATCGAATTGTGTTACTAATTTCTGCTGAACTTTGGGAAAAACTTTACTGTTAAAATCACTACTAGCAGTCCATTGTCCATTAGCAGCATTCATTTTTTCTGTTGTGCGACCATAAAAAATCAGCAGATGCCATTTTAAATGACTGAAAACATGGGTAACTTCACCTAAATGGCGTTTTTGCCATACGATCGGCCAGTCAGTAAACAATTCAGGTTCAAGCTCTTCTGCCACTAAATCAAGAGTTAATTGCGGCAAATCATCCTTGTGCCAAGTCTGTTTCAACTCCTGATATTTTTGAAAGCTGACTTCTTCTAAAGGGTATAACCACATTTTTGCCAATAAACCTGTTGCCGGACGCTGCTGTAATAAAAACTGACCTTTCTTATTTTCGATTACACCAACTAAATAATACACATCTTTAGGCTTGACTTTTTTTGACTTTACTGGAAATTTATCATGTTCATGGTACCTGCAGGCATAGCAATAGGGCTTCAGCCAGGCCGGACATTCAACTGCTGCAGGCGTTGAGATCCTCTGGCCGACCTCCATCAAAGCCTGATTCATATCACCGGGATGCTCATGCGAAATAATCTGGCGTACGATCTTATCAAATATTTTAAAAGAACTGGCTTTAGCGATATCCGCGTCTATCCCAAACAAGCGACTGATAACGCGCATGACGTTCCCGTCAATGGCTGGTTCTGGCAAATTAAAGGAAATACTGGCAATAGCTCCTGCTGTATAAGGACCGATCCCTTTTAAGCTACGAATATCTGCTACTGTATCAGGAAAACTACTATTAAACTCTGTCTGA
>Ga0079226_10001675_pt1 | contig 17043 bp, 17 predicted proteins | sample Poulit2014_FD_76345 | JGI IMG/M metagenome (GOLD analysis project Ga0079226, IMG submission 76345) | Agricultural soil microbial communities from Georgia to study Nitrogen management - Poultry litter 2014 | ecosystem: Environmental > Terrestrial > Soil > Agricultural land | place: USA: Georgia...
ATACAAAATTGACATTCGAAAAAACTACTCCCCCGAGTTGTTGAAGCCTTCACAAAAGAAAGACAAAAAAGCATAAGCTATAGTGGTGAACTTCTCGGGAAATCAAGACAGGCGTATTATAGAAGAAAAAAAATCTATTAAAGATAAACAAACGAAAGCTTCATTATATGTTGAATGAAGAATTGACAGAACTTCAAGTAGGAAGAGATAAGTTATTTGACATTTTGCGAGCAAATCATTTGTTGATTAAACCTAATTTGATCACTGATGTATATTCAAAGAAAATAGTGGGATATAATGTGTCAAATAATTTAAGTACGGAAGGAAGTATCCAAGCTTTAAAGCTTGCCATTAAAACAAGAGTTTATGATAGATCGATTTGGAAAAACTTTAGAGCAAAAAACAGCTTTAATTAAAGATGCCATCAATAAATATAATAATATAAGATCGCATTATTCCAATGGATACTTAACACCGAATCAAATGCACAAACAAGATAGACGGAAAATTAAAACATATAAAAAAAATAAGCTTGAGGAGTCGACTCCTCAAGCTTAGAAAATTAATTATTTTTGTATATAAACCTGTAACGGTTTTTTAGGACGTCACAAATTTTCCAGTTTATTTCATCTCAGAAACCTCTAACTTTTCAATAAAATCAATAGCTTTATGAATTTCATCTGCCATGATTTTGTCTTGTTTTACTAAAGGAACTTCTTTTCTGAATTTTTCAACAAAATCCATTACAACATCAGAAGATTTTAAAGGTTCTCTATAATGTAAAGCTTGAGAAGCGTTAAACAATTCTATGGCTAAAATAGTCTGGAAATTATCGATTACTTTAATCAGTTTTGTCGCTGCATTTGATCCCATACTTACATGATCTTCTTGTCCGTTTGAAGAAGTGATGGAATCAATACTGGCAGGCGTACATAATTGTTTGTTTTGACTTACAATACTTGCCGCGGTGTATTGCGGAATCATAAATCCGTTGTTTAATCCTGGATTTTCCACTAAAAATTCTGGTAAATCTCTTTTTCCAGAAACTAATTTATAAATTCTTCTTTCTGAAATATTTCCTAATTCCGCTATGGCAATCGCTAAGAAATCCAAAGCTAAAGCTAAGGGTTGTCCGTGGAAATTTCCACCGGAAATAATCTCATCTTGTTCCGCGAAAATATTCGGATTATCCGTAACGCTATTTACTTCTGTTTTAACCACTTGATGAACATAGCCTAAAGTATCTTTTGAAGCCCCATGAACTTGTGGAATACACCTGAAAGAATACGGATCTTGTACATCAGATTTTTCACTATTTGCCAGTGGACTATCGCCTAAATATTTTAGAATATTTTCAGCAGTTACCACTTGTCCTTTATGTGGACGAACTTGATGCACCAACGGATTATAAGGTGCTAAACTACAATTGTAAGCATCTATAGAAACCGCTGCAATAAGATCTGATAAGTAATTTAATTTAAAAGCTTTGATCAAAGCGTAAACTGCATGTGCACTCATAAATTGAGTTCCGTTCAGCAAAGCCAAGCCTTCTTTACTTCTCAACTGTAAAGCTTTCCAGCCTTTTTCTGCTAAAACTTTTTCTGCAGGCTGAATTTTTCCTTTATAATAAACTTCTCCCATTCCCAACAAAGGCAAACTCAAATGCGCTAAAGGAGCTAAATCTCCTGAAGCACCCAAAGAGCCTTGTTCATAAACCACTGGAAGAATATCTTCATTATAAAAATCCATCAACCGCTGCACTACTTCTTCTGTAATTCCTGAATTTCCATAACTTAAAGATTGAATTTTAAGCAAAAGCATTATTTTTACAATCTCTTTATTTATTTTTTTTCCTGTTCCACAAGCGTGAGACATCACCAAGTTTTCTTGTAGTTGAGAAAGTTTTTCACGAGAAATTTTTACGTTATGTAAAGATCCAAATCCAGTGTTTATTCCATAAAAAGGAGTTTCTGAATCGTTTAATTTTTCCTCTAAATATTTACGAGTTTTATTGATATTTAACTTAGCTTCTTCACTAAGCGCTAATTTTTTATTCGTTTTTAATAACTCTTCAATATCTTTAATATCAAGTACAGCACTGCTGATATAATGTTTATCTGCCATTTCTAAATTTTATTTTCCGAAAAATAACTGATTGATTTTTCGCTTTTTCTATTAACTTTTTAGCTTTTGAAAAGCCCGCCCAAAATTACGGATTAAATCGCCCGCAATCAAAACTTATTTAAATGAATTTTTTATACTGTTTTTCTTCCTTTTTTATAATTCCAAAAGAACTATTAATTCTGCTTTTTCTAAAAAAACAATATTTAAAATCTATTGTTTTCATTTTTCAATCGCTCATAAATATAAAAAAGCTTAACTTTCCATTCAATTAAATAACTTATAATTATGATCAAAAAAATAGCTGTTTTAGGTTTAGGAAAAGTAGGCAGTTTGGTGGCTACTTTATTAAATTCAAAATATGAAGTAGTCGGGATAGATCAGCAAAAACCAGCAGAAGATTTTCCTTTTGAAATTTTAGAAGCTGATGTTTCTGATGAAAAAAACTTACAAGATTTATTAAGCGACAAAGAAGCGGTGGTTTCTTGTTTGCCTTATTTTTTAAATATAAAAATTGCTGAAATTGCTTCAAAAATGGGCGTACATTATTTTGATTTAACAGAAGATGTGCCCACTTTAAATGCCATCAAAAAAATGACGGATAACAGCAAATCTGTTTTGGCTCCACAATGTGGATTAGCACCAGGATTTATCGGGATTTTAGGGGCAGGTTTATACAATCAATTTTCTGAAATTCGCGCTGTTAAACTAAGAGTTGGCGCTTTACCTCTTCACCCGATGGGAAAATTAGGCTATAGCTTTACTTGGAGTGCTGAAGGCGTGATCAATGAATATATAAACGACGCAGAAGTGATTCATAATGGAGAAAGAAAAATGGTGAGTTCTTTAGATGATGTAGAGAAAATAAACATCAACGGTCGTCAATATGAAGCTTTTTCAACTTCTGGCGGATTGGGAACAATGTGTGAAACTTTGGAAGGAAAAGTGGATACTTTAAACTATAAAACCATGAGATATCCCGGACATAGAAACGGCATGAAATTCTTGCTTTATGATTTGTTATTAAAAAATGACAGGGATAAAGCAAAAGATATTTTAAACAATGCTTTGCCTTTAGTAGATGAAGATATTGTTTTGGTTTATGCTGCGGTGGAAGGAAAAATAAACAGACAATTAAGAAGAAAAGAATTCAGTGAATCTTACAGAAAAATCACTTTAGAAAACAAAGATTGGAGAGCTATCAGCTGGACCACAGCTTGCAGTATTTCTGCAGTGGTAGATTTGGTTTCCAATGGAAAATTAAAGAATAAAGGATTTATCAAACAAGAAGAAATTCCTTTTGATTTATTTATCAATTCTGAATTTGGATCGATGTATGAAAAATATAAAGATCCTAAATAATACTTATTTAAAAAAGGCATGAAAATCAATTCATGCCTTTTTTAAGTTTATTTCTTAGAAAATATTATCGTGGATTTCAACGATAATTCAATTTATCGTGGATTTCAACGATATTTTCAATTATCGTTTATTTCAACGATAATCTAATTTATCGTATATTTACACGATAAATCTTATTATCGTGCATTTAAAAGATAAATATGATAGCAATTATTACAGGTGATATTATCGCATCAAGAAAACTGATCGACCAAGGAAAGTGGTTAATTCCTCTTAAAAATCTCTTTCAAAAATGGGAAAAAAACTCAAAAGATTGGAAATTAAACAGAGGAGATTCTTTTCAACTGGAAATAAAAGATATAGAAAGTTCTTTAAGAAAAGCATTAGAAATAAAAACAACCATCAAAAAAACAGGGGTAGTAGATGTTCGTTTAGCCATAGGAATTGGAGAAAAAACTTATTCTGGTGAAAGCATTTCAGAAAGCAATGGACCTGCTTTTATCAATTCAGGGGAAAAATTTGATTCTTTGAAAAAAGAAAATATCACTTTAGGGGTTAAAAGTCCTTGGACAGATTTTGATGAAGAAATAAATCTTTATCTTAAACTAATGGGACTTTTTATGGATAATTGGTCTATTTCATCAGCTGAATTGATGCAAGTCGTTCTTCAAAATCCAACCGCAACACAAGAAGAAATAGGAAAGCAATTAGGTATCAAGCAAAATTCTGTAAGTGGCAGATGGAAAAGAGCAAATGCCAATGAGGTTTTAGCTGTCGAAAAAATGTATTGTAAAAAAATTAATTCCAGATTAAGATGATCATTCTCATCAAACTTATATTGGCACATTTTGTAGGTGATTTTATATTGCAACCTAAATCTTGGGTAATAGGTAAAGAAAAATTGAAAGCAAGATCTTTCAAGATCTATCTTCACTTTCTCATTCACGGATTATTGGTTTTATTAGTTTTATGGAATTTAAATTACTGGTTATTAGCACTTTTACTAACGATTTCTCATGCTATTATTGATCTTATAAAAATTTATGCTCAAAAAGAAAATACAAAAAGCAAATGGTTTATCATAGATCAACTTTTACATTTCATCAGCATTTTAGGTTTATGGATAGTTTTCTTTAAACCAGAATTTAATTATCAATCTTTATTTGGTCATACAAATTTTTGGATTTATATAACAGCCATTTTATTCATAACTTTTGTATCTGGCATAGCCATACGCAAACTTTTATCTAACTGGTCAAGCAAATTAAATAACAATAATGACGAATCTTTAATCAATGCTGGAAAATATATCGGTATGTTAGAAAGAGTGTTTATTTTTGTCTTTATTATTACCGGAAACTGGGAAGGCATTGGGTTTTTATTAGCTGCTAAATCTATTTTTCGTTTTGGAGATTTAAAAGATTCTAAAGACAGAAATTTAACCGAATATATTTTAATAGGTACACTTTTAAGTTTTGGAATTGCAGGTGCTACCGCTCTTTTAGTTCTTCATCTTGTTGAAGTTTAATCAAAGAAACTAAACCAAATCATGTCTGATTTTAAAAAGAAACAACTCAAAAAACACAAAAGAATTGCCACAGGACTTTTCTTCTTGATGGCGTTGATTTATGCTTTGATGGTTTACTTTCAAAAACATACGCCTCAAAACTGGATGGGATATGTAGAAGCTTTTTCTGAAGCTGGAATGGTTGGAGCTTTAGCAGATTGGTTTGCGGTTACTGCTTTATTTCGTCATCCATTAGGATTAAAAATTCCTCACACCAATTTAATTGAGCGTAAAAAAAATGATTTAGGAAAAAATCTGGGCATGTTTGTCAATGAGAATTTTATAAATCCTAAAAATATTCGTCCGTATATTGAAAGATTAGATATTGTAAAATTATTTTTAGATTGGTTGAGCAAAAAGAAAAACAGAGCACTTTTAGAAGTAGAAATCACCAATTTATTTAAAAAGATTTTCTATGATTTAGAAGAAGAAAAAGTAGAAGATTTTTTCTCAACTAAAGGAGCAGAATTACTACAAAACATCAACTATAAAAAAATCACTTCTTCCGGAATAAATTATCTGCTCAGCAAAGAAGAACACCTTAATTTATTAGATAATTTTTTGCCACAAATAAAAAAATATATTCAAGAAAACGAAAATATCATTTTACAGAAAATCTCTGATAATCGTCCTTTTATCGCTTTTTTAGCAGGAAAAAAAATCTCTCGTGAAATCACAGATGGAATTATTTCTTTCATAGAAGAAATTGAAAACGATGAAAACCATTTTGTGAGAGAAAAACTAACCCAAGCTTTATTCAATCTTTCTTCAGACATTGAAAACACTTCTAAATGGGATGTAAAATTTCATAAATTAAAAACAGAAATCATCACCCCAGAAAATTTAAATCCTTATAGTCAAGATCTTTGGAAAAAGCTAAAAGAAATTCTTGAAAAACAATTTGAAAACCCAGAATCAGACCTTAAGTTTTACATTCGAAAAAACATAGATAAATTAGCAGAAAATCTTCAGAAAGATCAAGAATTACAATACAGATTAAATCACTGGATTCAGCATTTTGCTTATCGAATGATTTTAAAAAACCGCCAAGAAATAGAAATTTTAATCAGCAATACTGTAGAAAGTTGGGAAGGAAAAGAACTCAGTGAGAAACTGGAATTAGAAGTAGGAAAAGATTTACAATTCATCAGAATAAACGGAACTTTAGTGGGTGGTTTGATGGGATTATTAATTTATGTCCTCACTTTATTATTCATTTAATTTTCGAAAAACAATTCCTGCTGAAAAGCCTAAAATTTTAAATGCTTAAGTCCTGACAAAAAGTTATATTTGTGAAAATTAAAAAATAAAATGAAAAGCACAGCACTTACTTCTACTCACAAAGCTCTTGGAGCAAAAATGGCAGAGTTTGCCGGATATGAAATGCCTATTTCTTATGAAGGCGTAAAAGCAGAACACTTAACCGTTCGAGAAAAAGTTGGGATTTTTGATGTTTCCCACATGGGAATTTTTATGATTTCAGGACCAAACGCTTTAGATTTAATGCAAAAAGTTTGGGCAAATGATATTTCAACTTTAAAAGTAGGTCGAGCGCAATACTCTTATTTACCAAATGACCAAGGGGGAATTGTAGATGATTTAATCGCTTATCGTTTAGAGGAAGAAAAATATATGTTGGTTCCCAATGCTTCTAATATTGAAAAAGATTGGGAGTGGATTTCTAAACACAACAGCATGAATGCTGAAATGCAAAACCTATCTGATGAATATGGAATTTTTGCAATTCAAGGTCCAAAAGCTTTAGAAGCTATGCAGAAAATTTCTTCTGTAGATTTGAATGATATCAAATATTTTCAATTTAAAACCGGAGATTTTGGCGGAGTAAATGATGTAATTATTTCTGGAACAGGATATACCGGAAGCGGAGGAATTGAAGTTTATTTCAAAAAAGAAGATTCAGAAAAAATCTGGAATGCAGTCATGGAAGCTGGAAAAGATTTTGGAATTCAACCCATTGGATTGGCGGCAAGAGATACTTTACGCTTAGAAATGGGATTGTGTTTATACGGAAATGATATTGACGACACCACCTCCCCTTTTGAAGCAAAATTAAGTTGGACAACAAAATTCACCAAAGATTTTATCAATGCGGAAAATCTGAAAAAACAAAAAGAAGAAGGAGTAAAAAGAAAACTTTGTGGTTTTGAATTAACCGGAAGAGGAATTCCAAGACAAGGATATGATATTGTTGATGAAAAAGGAAATAATATTGGAATTGTAACTTCTGGAACAAAATCTCCTTCCACAGGAAAATCTATCGGAATGGGATATATCAACAATTCTCATAACAAAATAGACAGTGAAATATTTATTCAAATCAGGAAAAAAACTATTCCTGCTAAAGTGGTAAAAACTCCTTTTTATAAAAAATAAAATCACCGAGAAAATATAGCTGAAGAAAACCAAGAATCTTTTTTCTTGGTTTTTCTTTTTTCAAAATTTTGGCTTAATTTTTTCTTTTCTTCTCCATAGAGTTTTTATCTTTTAATCCATAAAAAACACGATTATCCAACAAAAAACAAATAAAATATTAATTCTTGGCGGAAGCGGATTTATAGGACAAGGACTTTATAAAGAGCTTTATCCTTTTTATAATGTTGCAGCAACTTACCGAACTACACATTCCCTATTTGATAAAAACCATAAATTTCATCAATGGGATATGGAAATAGAATCTTTGAGTTTTTTATTAAAAAGTTTCCGACCAGATTTTATAATCTCAGCTTTAAGAGGAGATTTTAATGCGCAAATTCACGCTCATTTTGAAATTATCGATTACATACAAAAACATTCTTGTAAATTAATTTTTCTTTCTTCTGCCAATGTTTTTGATGCTTTCACCAATTTTCCTTCTTATGAATATGACAAAACTTTTTCGGTCAGTATTTATGGAAGATTTAAAATAAAAATTGAAAATGCTTTGTTGCGCTTGCCGAATGAAAAGTATAATATTTTACGTTTACCTATGGTTTTTGGTGCAAATTCTCCAAGGATTGAAGAAATAAAAACTTATCATAAAGTAAAAGATCCGATAGAAGTATTTCCAAATGTGGTGATCAACTCCACTACCCTTTCAAAATTAACCCAACAAATACATTATATCATCAATCAGAATTTATTTGGCGTTTTTCATTTAGGAAGCACAGATTTAATTCACCACAATGATTTGATTTTAGATATCTGCGAAAAGTTAGAATTAGAAGATATAAAAATTACCAGAGTTTATGAATCTAACGAAGACCGATATTTAGCCATCTTACCCAAAGAAAACAGACTCCCAAAACACCTTGAAATACAAAACCAAGAAGTGATAAACAGTTCAGTTAGATTTTAAGAAGTGTTTTTGCTTTTCACAAAACTTTAATGTAATTTTAAAAATTAATTTAGAAAACTTAAAGATTTTATTTATCTTTAGGAGAAATTAAAACAGAAAGTGTCAATTAGGCTTATGCAGGAATGATATATATATGTTATAAGGGCAAGGTCGTTAATACTGATGGTTGCAGATAATAAATGTAATTATTTTTTAAAGTTTAAAATCTAACACTTTAAGTTCGGTCAACTTTTAGGCTTTTATTGTAAAGAAAGTAGTTAGTCAGTAAACAATGAGAAAGTTCATTTATTTTTTGTATTAGGTAGAGTAACTTTAATGCAGACATCGGAGACTACCTTAAGCACAAAAAGTGCATCAAAGATGAAAGCAAAATATTTTTATTATGAAAAGTTATAATTTTTTTAGTTTAATGTTTATTGCTATTCTGTTATTTGCTTGTTCACAGGACTCTATTAATGATCAAGTGAACAGTCAAGATCAAACCATTAAAATTGAAGCAGGTGAAACTCATAATCAGATTCTTGAAAACTTTTTTGAAAATTATGAACAAAACCAAATTTTATCTAAGACTCAAAATGAAATAGATATTGTAATAAGTGCTATTGATCAATACTTAGTAAATGAAGGAAGCGATGTTACTTTTTCTGATATTTATTATAATAATTCTGATTATAAAGAATTTATGAATAAAATAATAGATGCTGGAAAAAACATTTCTCAAATTAAAAATGTTTTTAGGGAGGCTCACGAAAGAATGGATTCAAAACAAGCTATTTTAGATAACTCCTTAGCTTTAATGGATATTATGTTAAATTATGAAGGAACGAAAGAATTCAAAGTTGTTTTATCTCAATTTGAAAGCGAAATCTCTACTTCAAAAGAATTGAATTCAGAAGAAAAAAATTATATGTTAATGGCTATTGATGTTGCAAGAGAATCTAATATCTATTGGCACGATGGTAATAATAATTATGTTCCTAACGGTTTTGGTGATATTGCAGGTGCCGATGGTGCTGGTGCAGTAATGGCTGTTCAAACAGGTGCTGTTTTTTATGCCTCTGTAAGTCTTGGACCTTGGGGTGGTTTTGCTGCATTAGTAGGTGATGCTGCTCTTACTTCTATTTTAGCAGCTTAAATAATCTTTGACCCTTTCTGATTTTATTTCAGAAAGGGTTAATTAAAATAAATATTATGAAAACAATAAATTTAATTTTTTATTTCCCTAATGATTGGTATCAACTTAGAAGTGTAAAAATTAGAACAAATGGGAAAATCATAGATAAAATAAAATATGCAAATGAAACTGTTTTGAATATTTCAGATGATATTAATGAGTTTAAGTTCTCGATAGATTTTTATACCAAAAAACTTGACATTACTCAAATAAAAAATGAGTCTTATGGAGTCCTTTATTTTAAAATAAAAAATTTCACCCAATTAATTAACCCTAAAATCTTACGAATAAAAACCTTCAAGACGAAATTAGAACGTCAAGAATTTTGCAACAATCTATATCTTGATTTTGGTAAAACTACTCCCGTCAAAAATAAAGATAAGGTAAATTTAGCTTTAGGTTTGATGATTTCAACTTTATTAATATTGACACCTTTTTATCCTAACTCCAATTTTATAGTACAGGAAATTGGAAGCCAAAACGTGAATTTACCATTTGTGCTTGGAATAGGTGGTATAGTTTCTTATACTTTAATGTTTTTAAATAAATCAATCTCATCTTTTAGCTATAAATCACGTATTTACACTTCGATTTTTGGGTTTTTCTTGAGTCTCTTTTACTTAAATTCTACAACACTTATTATTTGTATTGTGATTCTGACATCTGCATTATTAATAAGAAGCTTATATGAGTTTAAAAAAGTTAATGATTTAAGTTATTAGTTAAAAGATATACTCCTTGCACAAACAGTTTTCTGCAAAAGTCGATATTTTAATTTTATTTGAGTAAGTTTAAAAATGAAAAATCGGCTTTTGCTTAGATCGTTTTATAACGCTGAATTTCAGCGTATTTGTACGCACCTGCGCCAAGCGGCAAACCGTTACCAGCCATTAAAGAACTTATATAAAAGATGAATAGGTTACAATATATATTGACAATTCTACTTTTCGGTTTAACACTAATTTCTTTTGCTCAAACAGAATATAGTAACGAAAAAAGTAATGAGTATAAAGTGTTAGCAAAATTTATTTCATTTGAAGGCGGCGAAAAAACTCATTTCGCAAAATTTAAAGTGCTCAAAAGCTTAACTAATAATTTGGCGGTAAATGACACAGTAACTGTGGGTTATTTAAATAATAAAGCACCTGATAAAGATATTGACAATGTTTTATTAACAATAAAAGAATATGACGAAAGACCTGCGACGAAAAACAACTTCATTTGCCCTAATTATGATGGTAAAACATACATTCAAAAAGTGAAATTGGAATTTATAGATTTTAATTATTGGGAAAACTGCGAATTAGGGAAAGACGAATGTAAGGCTTTAACTTTCACTCGAACAAAAAAGGACCAAAAATGGTATTTAATTATGCCTTGTGGTGGAACAGAAACAGCAATTACAATTTCAGGAAAGAATTTCAATGAAGAAATACATTTATTTCACGATGATTGTCCGCCATTATTAAAAATGACAAATTTGAGAGATGGAAATTATTTTGCAACTATGAGAGCTGATGGACTTGGCGGAACAGTAGGATTCAATTTAGTAACAAAATAAACGGCTGGTAACAAACAGTTTGCCGCAAGGGCGGACATTGTTTAAAATTCAGCGGTCGGTTTTATTTGGGAGCAAAAGCCATTTATTGAATTTTTCTCTTTAAATTTATAATCCAAAAATGGCTTTTGCTTGGGTCGGTTCTGAACCGAAAGTTTTGACTTGTTTTGTCGTACTAACCCAAAGCCACAACTCGCTGTGCCACATTAAAGAAAGTATATGAGAACACTTACATTTCTTCTGTTTTCGATATTAATTAGTTGCTCAAATAAAGAGAAAGCTAAGTGTAATTATATTACAGATTACTATCCAAATACTGCCAAGGCAGAGGTTGAGTTTTACTTGGGCAATTATGAAAAAGCATTTGATTATTACCAAAAAGCATTTAAAAACTGTGAGGCAATTAAAATGGGAACTCATCATGATACTGACAATTTTGCCAAGGTTTGCGCAGCTTTAGGCAAAAATGATTTAGCAATAGATTATATTGAAAAAACAATAAGTAAAGGAGGATCATTACAAGGATTCGAAAACGACAAAATTTTCAATGATATTTTTAAAACAGAACGAGGAAAAAAACTAATTGCTGTATATGATACAAGAAGAAAGGAATACACAAACAGCTTAAATATGACTTTGAGAGCTGAACTACAAGTGATGATAGAAATTGACCAAAGATTAGTCGATCAGCAAGAAAAACGAGATAGCGTATTTAAAGTAAACGACAAACGGCTTGTGGAAATATTTGAGGAATTTGGTTATCCAAATGAGCAAATCGTAGGTAATTATGGAATTGATTTTACCTCTGCTGACCCAACTATTTTACTTTTACACACCAGTGATAGCATTAGAATAAATTATTTTATTCCTAAAGTAAAAGAATTTGTAAAAAATGGTCAATGTCCACCCAACACTTTGGGCACTATGTATGATAATTTAGAGTTGTTTAATCAGCAACCACAAACCCACGGAACATATAAACGCCCCGATGGTGAATATGCAGATATGATTACTAATTTATCGAAAGTAAATGCAAATCGAGCAGAAATCGGTTTACCAAGTCTAAAAGTAACAAAAAAACTTGACAGCTTAAAACAACAATAGCAATGAAAAACAACACAATTTATTTTAGCTAATTTCTTAAACAAAATTCATCGTGATTTTATTATCTTTCAATCATAATAGTAATATTTATTGAATTTTTTCGAAGAACAAATTGATAAAATTTATCATAGTAAAATTAAAAGTTTAAGCATTGCTAATCAGATTATAGCAAAAACTTTCGTTATCCCGAAAACCAAATATTTTCCAACACAGATTTCTTCACTTATTAAATTAATTTTAAATCACTAAATCAAACAACCCCATCCACTGCTCTACTCCAACTTTACTTAAATAATCAATGCTAAAATCTGATTGTAAAGAAAAATTTCGGATATTAATGTTTTTGCATGGAGAAGTCGGAAATTTGCATATATTTACCTGTTATTCAAAATTAGTGGTTTACACTACCTTTTCGGAGAATAATTCTTGAAAAACAGAGCTTTTTTCTTCATCATAAATCGTTAAAAGAATTTAGAGATAATGAAAATTACAATCACAAGAAAAGACAAACTTTTAGATCTCATTGAAAACAAAAAATGGAGAATTCTAAAAAAAGAGGTTGAAAAATTAGATTCGATTAAAATTGTTGAAATATTTGAAGGCATTGCAGTAAATAACAGATTGATTATTTTCAGGTTGTTAAGTACAAAGCAAAAAAGAAAAGTATTTAAGCAATTACCGCATGACAACCAATTGGAAGTGATTAACGGTTTAGCTGAAAATCCGAAACGGGTTTCAAGATTTTTAAACAATATTGGACCTGACGATCGAACAGCATTTTTAGAAGAATTACCGCAAGAAGTGGCTACTCAATTTATAGAACTTCTTTCTCCGGAACAAAAAACAGTCGCTAAACAATTATTGGCCTATCCAAAAGGAAGTATTGGCCGATTAATGACGACTGAATTCTTAACCATTAAAGCAAATTTAACGGTAGAAGAAGCTTTTAAACATATTCGTAAACACGGAAAAAAATCAGAAACGCTAAACTTTATCTATATTGTAGATGAGCAGTTTAATTTAATCGATGATATTCGTATCAAAGAATTAATTCTGGCAGATCCTTCCGAAATTATAGCAAATCTAATCGATTATAAGTTTGTTTATTTAAATGCTAACGATGATCAAGAAGCTTCTATTCAAGTTTTTAAAGATTATGACCGCGGAGCTTTACCAGTAGTTGGAGAAACCGGAAAACTATTGGGAATCGTAACTTTTGATGATGTGATGGATGTGGCAGAAGAAGAATCTTCTGAAGACTTTCATAAGTTTGGAGCAATGCGAAATACAATTTCCAATCCGTTAAAAGTACGAATTGCAGATTTGTATAAAAGTCGAGTTTTTTTGGTTGATGGCCTTGGTCTTTATGAACGTATTTTCTGGGGCAGCACTTTCCAGTTTTGAAGATATTATTGAACAGTTTGTAGGTTTGGTATTTTTCTTACCACTTTTAATTGACAGTGGAGGTAACGCAGGATCACAAACCGCAACTTTAATGGTTCGTTCTTTAGCAATGGGAGATGTAAAAATGGCCGACTGGGGAAAATTAATTGGTAGAGAATTAATTGTTTCTCTTTTATTAGGACTTACCATGGCTGCAGGAGTTTCTTTAGTGGCCAGTTTTAGAGCGCCTGATATTATTTTTGTAGTAGCTGCCACTATGATGTTAACCGTTTTAGTAGGAAGTATTGTAGGACTGATTTTACCGTTTATTTTTACAAAATTTAAATTAGATCCAGCAGCAGCCAGTGCGCCATTAATTACAACTATTGCAGATATTAGCGGAGTAGTTATTTACTTTAGTATTGCTTCTTGGTATTTAGGATTTTAAAATATATTAATTTAATTAAAAGGTAATTTATTGTCTTTAAGTGAGAAAATACCCCTGTTAGAACCCAATATTTTCAAAGATAGTTTTATTGAAAATCATAAAAAGAATATTCTAAGCAATGGGAGAATTAATGATTTTTTTATTCATTCTTTTAAAGATAATATTGTCGATTTAAAACTTCCACTTCCGCTTCATAAGAAAACTGTTCATGATTTTATTCTTATTTTTAATGGAAATATGACAAAATCTATAGGCGTACAGAATTTTCATTTAAAGAAAAATCAGTTTTTGTTTACACCCAGTAATTCAATTACTACTACTTCAGAAACAAGTCAGGAATTGGAAGGTTTTTATTGTCATTTTTCTAATAATTTTTTAGAAAGAAATCCTTTTCTTAATTTATGGATTACACAAACTACTTCTTTAAATCTTTTGACTTTAACAGATTTCCAAATTGAAAATTTAAAAGTTTTACTCCACCGGATTTCTTCTTTATACCACACTTCTTTTCAAAAATCATCAAATTATCATTTAATCCAATATTATCTTTCTACTTTTATTGCAGAAATTTCTATGATTGCTAAAGAAAATCCTGCTGTTGCAAAGGAAAATCCTATTGTGGTGAAATTTAATTCTTTGGTGAATAAACGCTTTAAAGCATCCAGAAAAGTTAAGTTTTATGCTGATTTAATCCACATCTCTCCTAATCATTTAAATAAGGTAATCCGCACAGAAACAGGAAAATCTGCTTCTGATATTATTAATAAAATCTGTATTTTAGAAGCCAAAGTATTATTAGGGCAAACCACTTTAAACATCAATGAAATTGCCATTGAATTAGGTTTTGAAGATACTTCTTACTTTAGTAGATTCTTTAAAAAACATGCAGATATTTCTCCAACTGAATATCGAAAAATGATTGATTTATCCTAACTTCAGCATTATTTGGTAGGTCTTTCTTCATTCATTTTAAACCAACTTCTCTTTCTATTAAAAAACTTATTTTCTCTTTGGAAAAGTTTAGCGATTTATATAGAAATAATAAACATTTTTCTATCGGAAATTATATGTAAATTTGCAAAATTTAAAAAGCTGAATTTTATTCAATTTTACGTAATATTTTAAATTGGAAACAACTGCACTTCAACAAACTAATAAAACCTTAAAACTTGCTTATCCTGTTATTTTAGGACAATTAGCACAAATGTTTTTAGGAATCATAGATATGGCTATGGTGGGCGCTGTGGGATATAAAGAACTTGCCGCTGCAGCTTTGGTCAACAGTGTGGTCAATATTCCTTTTGTTTTAGGAATGGGAATCACCATTTCTGTTTCTCAATTGGTCAGTATGGCAAACGGACAAAGAAACGGCGCTTTGGTCAGTCATTATTTATTTAACGGTTTTGTACTTTCTGGACTTACCGCCATCATCATTGCTTTGGGATTAGCTTTTGGAAAAAATATTTTATTCCATATGGGGCAAGATCCTGAAGTAGCAGAATTGGCAGCTCCTTATCTTCAATTGGTGAGTTGGTCCATTATTCCGATGTTGTTATTTATGGCTTTAAAACAATTTACTGACGGATTGGAATACACCAAAACAGCAATGATTATTTCTTTGAGTGCTATTCCATTGAATTTTTTACTCAACTGGATTTTAATTTTCGGACATTTTGGTTTTCCAAGATTAGAATTAGTCGGCGCAGGAATTGGAACATTAATCAGCAGAATAATAATTTTCATTGCTTTGCTTGCTGTGGTTTTAAGACATAAAATTTTCAGAAGATATATTATCATCGGAAAAAAACAATGGTTTTTATATAAAAAAACTTGGAAAGATTTACTGCACATCGGTATTCCCAGCAGTTTACAAGTAGGAATGGAATCTGGTGCTTTTGCAGTTTCTGCAATTTTAATCGGAACTATTGGCGCAAGAGAACAAGCCGCTCATCAAATTGCAATTTCTGTTGTGGCCTTAACTTTTATGGTTTCTATGGGATTATCACAAGCTGGATCTATCAGGGTGAGCAATACTTTTGGAAGAAATGATTTTCCTTTATTGCGTTTGATTGGAAAAACAACTTTTATGATTGCCTTGATTTACGGAACGCTTTGCGCTGTGGGTATTTTCTTATTTAAAAATCAAATTCCATTTATTTTTACAGATGATTTATCTGTGATAGAAATTGCTACAGGTTTATTATTATTAGCCGGAATTTTCCAAATTTCTGACAGCACACAAGCGGTGAGTTCAGGATTATTAAGAGGGATTAAAGACGTAAAAATCCCCACTATTTATATCGCTATTGCTTATTGGGCAGTAGGTTTACCAGTGGGAAGTTTACTTACTTTTTATTATGATATGGGAGCCGCAGGAATTTGGATTGGTTTTATTGTGGGCTTAACAATTTCTGCAATTTTATTGAGTTTAAGATTTAAAAATATTTCTAAAACTAAAAGCCTGAAAAACTTATCATAAATCAAGAAATTATTTTTTCTATCATTGCTGATTTTACTTCGTGTTTTCCTTCAAAAGGAATGATTTCAATGTTTTCTTTGCCAAATAAATTTTCTGCAAATTCTCTCTCACTTTTTATTTTTTCTGCTGTGATATATTGATCTTCAAGTCCATAAATCACTTTTACATTTGGATTTTTTATATAAGAAAAATCTGAAGGTTTTAATTCTTTAGGAATACTTCCTGCATAAATCACCAAAACTTTGGGTTCTATTTTTCGCGAAGCCATCCAACGCATACTGACAGAAACTCCTTGTGAAAATCCAAAAATGATTAAGTTTTCAGAAATATTATTTTTTTCAGCTTCGTAAACCGCATCTAAATAAGCCAATACATTTTTTGTTTCTGCTTGGGTATTTTCTTTGGTTAACCAACTTGAACCCACATATTTAAAACTACTGCTTTGGTAATATTTTGAAGGAGCTTGTGGAGCAATAATATAATTTTCTGCTG
>Ga0079226_10001676_pt1 | contig 17041 bp, 14 predicted proteins | sample Poulit2014_FD_76345 | JGI IMG/M metagenome (GOLD analysis project Ga0079226, IMG submission 76345) | Agricultural soil microbial communities from Georgia to study Nitrogen management - Poultry litter 2014 | ecosystem: Environmental > Terrestrial > Soil > Agricultural land | place: USA: Georgia...
CCATCTCTAGTATATTTCTCTATGGGCATACGCCTACTGATAGAATTCTCACAATATTTCCTTTATCTCTCCCTATATAATTATACTAGATTTATAAAAAAGTACCAGGCAGCTTTTACAAACCAGCCATACCAACAACCCCACCATTCTGTATAAACTTGTTGATAGAAATCACTTACTTTTGTCGATAACCTGATTTTGTTTTAGACTACTCAATCTTGTTTTTCTGTCCAGTTAAGCGTAGCTTAACAGCGAACCTCCCAGAATTACCCCAGGAGGCCCACCATTCCATCTCTCCACTACTCCCCTTCCCCAACTCTCTCCATAACCCCACGCCGCACCTCTTCCAACACCTTCACACTTCCCTCAAACGTCTCTTCCTTCACACCAAAGTAAAACTTAATCTTAGGCTCTGTTCCCGATGGTCTTAAACAGATCCATGATCCATGCTCCAGTTTATATTTGATAACATTAGACTTCGGCAAGGTAATTTCCTCTTGTTTACCGGATTCAACGATCAATCTATTGCTGCTTTGATAATCTTCTATAACCAAAACACGTTTCCCGGCTATTTCTTTCGGCGGGTTATTGCGAAAATCACTTAGGATGGAGGCAATTTGTTCAACACCATCTTTTCCTTTCAAAGTCAGTGACTCTAGACCCTCACGGTAATAGCCTACTCCTCATATAATTCCATTAATCCTTCATACAGTGTCATCTGCTTCGATTTATAATAGGCTGCTGCTTCTGCAATCAGTAAGCATGTTTGCACAGCGTCTTTATCTCGTACAAAGTCACCAATTAAATAACCGTAACTCTCTTCATATCCGAATAAAAAGCTTCTTTCACCGGTCGTTTCAAACTCCTCGATCCACTCACTAATATATTTAAATCCGGTTAGCGTATCAATCGTTTCTAATCCATGGGCTGCGGCTATATCCCGTCCCATTTCTGATGTTACGATTGTCTTTAAAACAGTCGCATTCGCAGGCAGATCATCTTGCTTTTTCTTTTGTGTGATTAAGTAATGCAGTAATAATGCGCCGACCTGATTCCCGGTTAAGACCTCATATTTCCCTTGATCATTTTTCACAGCGACACCAACGCGATCTGCATCCGGATCTGTTGCAAGCAAAATATCCGCGCCAGATTTCTCACCATATTGCATTGCAAGAGAGAAGGCAGCGTGTTCTTCAGGATTCGGTGAGTCTACTGTTGAAAAGGTTGCATCTGGCATTTCCTGTTCCTTCACTACTTCCACATGATTGAAGCCGGCATCTAAGAGACCTTTTCTAACCGGGATATTACCTGTACCATGTAAAGGTGTATAAACGATCCTAAAATCATCCGTGACTTCTTTGATTACATCAGGATTAACGATGATGGACTGCAGTTGCTTTAAATAGGCTTGATCTACTGTCTCCCCTATGGAAACAAGCAGTCCCTCTGCTTTAAGCTTTTCCACTTCACCTACAGCAACCGTTAATTCATCTTCTACTTCATTTACCTTAGCAATTATTTCATCAGCTGCCTGTGAAGAAAGCTGTGCGCCATCAGGGCCATAAACTTTAAAACCGTTATATTCGGCTGGATTGTGGCTTGCCGTTATAACAACACCGCTATAGGCATGTAAGTACCTTATCGCAAATGATAATTCTGGTGTTGAACGCAATGATTCAAAAACGTACGTCTGAATACCATGTTTGCCAAGTGTCTTTGCAGTTTCCATTGCAAATTCCGGCGACTTAAAGCGAGAATCGTAAGCAATGACAACGCCACGGCTTTTCGCCTCTTCCCCACGCTGTGCCACATAACGTGCTAACCCTTCCGCTGTTTTTCGGATGGTATAGATATTCATTCTATTCGTTCCGGGGCCCAGCTCACCGCGCATTCCGCCGGTACCGAATTCAAGGTTTTTATAAAAAGAATCCTCGAGTTGGTTCGCATCGTTTTCCAGCTCTGTCAGCTGCTTATGTAATTCTAAATCTAATTCTGTGAAACGCTTCCATTTTTGGTGATTTGTTTGCCAAGTCATCTTAAAATATCCTTTCATTGCTGTTATTTTAAAAGGATCCGTAACTACTCAGGATACGGATCCTTTTCTCTGTATGCTCTTATTCAAGTTCGAGTAACACTATAAGACTATTCTTAGGAAAAAATTAGTCTCTACTAAATAAATCCCTAGTATAAACTTTCTCTCTTACTTCTTTAATATCATCATCTAAGCGATTGGCTACGATAACGTCACTTTCTTGTTTGAAGTCCTCTAAGTCGTTAATAACCCTTATCCCCTCAAACTCATTCGTCTCAAGTGCAGGTTCATAGATAACTACCTCTGTTCTGCTCGCTTCCAAAAGATTAATGACCTCCTGAATAGCGGACTGTCTGAAGTTATCAGATCCTGTTTTCATTGTTAATCGGTAAATACCTACAACATTAGGCTCTCGCTCCAAAATCATATCGGCAATATGTTTCTTCCTTGTATCATTGGCGTCAACAATAGCGTTAATGATATTGTTTGGAATCCCTTCAAAATTTGCAGCCATCTGCTTCGTATCTTTCGGCAAGCAATAGCCGCCATAACCAAAGGACGGGTTATTATAATGATCGCCAATTCTTGGATCATGTCCAATTCCTTCAATAATCTGCTTTGTATCAAGCCCATTTACTTCTGTATATGTATCTAACTCATTAAAGAAAGATACCCTCATAGCGAGATAGGTATTAGCAAATAATTTAATTGCTTCTGCCTCTGTTGAATCGGTAAATAAAACTGGAACGTCCTCTTTGATAGCACCTTCTGCGAGCAGATTAGTAAACGTCTCAGCACGTTCTGACTTTTCTCCTACAATAATCCGGGAAGGATGCAAATTATCATGAAGCGCTTTTCCTTCCCTCAAAAACTCAGGAGAAAAAATAATATTATCTGTATTAAATCTTTCCCTGACTTCCTTTGTATAACCAACAGGGATTGTTGATTTGATTACCATCGTTGCGTTTGGATTGATAGATAATACATTATCAATGACCTTCTCGACACTGCTTGTATCAAAGTAGTTTCTTTCCGGATCATAGTTTGTTGGTGTTGAGATGATAACATATTCAGCATCTTTGACAGCTTCCTCTGGATCTGTAGTAGCTGTTAAATTTAATTTTTTAGTTGCTAAAAATTCCTCAATTTCATTATCTGCGATCGGTGATTGTTTCTTATTGAGCATATCCACTTTTTCCTGGATAATATCCAACGCGATCACTTCATTATGTTGGGCTAAAAGAACAGCATTGGCTAAGCCAACATAGCCTGTTCCAGCGACTGCTATTTTCATGTTGTTTCCTCCAAATCATGATTCAAGTAATTCAATAAATTTTTATAGATGCTTTAGTCATACTCAATAATTTTACGAGATTATATCAAAAGATAGATTCTATCTATACTAAACTGACCCCTTACCTCCAACAACCTGCACAACTGTTTTAAAAAACACTTTCACATCCAGCCACAGACTAAAGTTGTCTACATAATATAAATCATGTTCAATCTTTTTCCCATGATCCATATCACTGCGTCCGTTTGCTTGTGCCCATCCAGTAATGCCTGGTTTAACATCTAACCTTCTTTTTTGATGCTGATTGTAGCAACGGGAAATAGCAATTATCTCCGGACGTGGTCCAACAATGCTCATATCACCCTTTAAGACATTTATAAACTGTGGTAGTTCATCCAAGCTATACTTCCTTATGAAGTTACCTATTTTTGTGATATTTGGATTATCCTCTGAACTTGTCTTAAACACGAAGTCATCCGGAACACCATTTTTCCAGTTATAATCATTATGGGAATTAGACGGAACAGCGACTTGCTTGTTCTTCATAGATCGGAATTTATACATTTCAAAAACTCCGTCGTACAGCCCACTTCGCTTTTGGAGAAAAAATACTGGACGACCATCTTCTTTAATGATTAAAATTGCCAATACGAGAAAGACTGGTGAAAGTATCAATAACGCAATAAAACTTAATATAATATCAAAGATGCGTTTAATGATATTCTGAAATCGTTTGTCGGATTTTTTGTATTCGTTCTTCGTCTGCTTCGCTGAGCTGTTCATTCCCTTTCACTCCCCCCCTACCGTCTGCAATTCCAATCACTTGGTTAGGTTGTTTTATATTATCAACGATTACAGCACCTTCAGCTCCGATGTGGCCTCCGGAAGCTACAGTCACTTTCTGAATCACGGATTGCCCATATACTTCTTTAAAAAAAGTTTGGGTATAATCATGCTGTGACAGTATTTGATAAGGAAGCGCAATTCTAGTATCTAATCTAGTAATATTAATATCTTCAGCCAACATACGCTGTATAAAATCACTACTGAAGTTATTGATGCCACCGTCTATGACAAATGTATTATCTGCAATATATGGCAATAGGGCATCTTCCTCCGTAAATTGTCCGGACAGAAAAGAAACCACCAAGTCTGCTTTATTATTCTTAATTAATTCAATTTCCTGTATTGGCTGTGTATAACTAGGCAAGAATAGATTTAAACCCTTTATAAGCGCCTGTTGCTTTTCTTTTGTTCTGCCTTTAATAAATACAGAAGCCTGTCTTTCCGCAAGCCTAAGAGCTAACTTGCTTGCAAGATTACCTGTTCCTATCACAATAACTTTTTTATCATATAAATCATCATTAAATTGATAACGGATTAGTAGGTCAGCAGATTCTAAAGTAATATCATTTGGTTTTACTGTTACCAATTCCGACTGTTTTACTGTTGCCCGCGCTGCTTCAAAAAGGTTAACATGCTGTTTTTGTTCAACATCTATATATATATAATCTACTTTTCCATCAAATAAAGCGATGATCTCATTAAATAGTTTTTCATCATTAATCATAAAGCAAGCAATGGCTATGTCTGAAACAATTCTTCTTGGCAGAACCCTGAATTTTAATGCATGTTTGGCAGTCGTACTGATCATGATTCCTGTCCGCGTATGCTTTCGTAAAAATAATAGTTCATCCTGAATACTTAGTGTTTCCAAGTCTTTGCACCCATTTCTTTTTTGTGTATCCTTTGTCCATAACGGAAATGTATTTCTATGCAGCTCAACTAGTAGCTGAATCAACTTGTTTTCTGATTGATGGTAACACCACTTGCGTCAGTTCATCTTTCATTTCTGCCACACTGGGGAAACGTTCATTTTTGTTTGAGGACATAGCCTTTAATATGAAGTCTTTTAATTCATTATTTTTTTCGCTGTCATATTTTGTACGGCGCCCAGTCAATGTAAAATAAACGACTTGAGCAAGTGCGTATGTTTCATGTCTGATCTCGTAGTTTCTAAAGCCAACTCTTTTAAGATCTGATATATCATTTAGTGTTCCTTTAATTTCAGTATCTTTTCTCGTCAATGTACTTTCAAGCCGCTTGACCAATCCAAAGTCACAAATTTTTATCCATGAGGAACCATCGTCATAACAGTTAACTAAAACATTTTGATAACTTATATCCCTGTGGAAAAGATTCTTGGAATGAATGTATTCAAAAGCATTCAGTAATTGAATCACCAGAGCTCTTCTATCATTAAAAGAAAGATTATTATTATATTTTCTTATATACTTTTCTAAAGTGTAGTCTGCCAACTCCATCGTATATTCAGCATCACTCTCATTATAGTGAAAAACTCTAATAATATACGGTGAATCGAGATTTTTCAAATCTTGGTATTCATTTTTAAATCTTTCCAATTCATCTGTTCGAAGATGTGCATCGGCTTTCTTAAGCGCAAAGTGGCTATCATAATAGGGATCCTTATACTTGTATACTTTAGCATAGGAGCCCCCGCCAATAAACTTCTTTTGCACAGATCTTTTCGCTTCAGGATTTTGGACATCTATCATTTCACTAAGCCGGAAAATAGGCTTATGTTCAATAATTTCAATTTCAGGAAAGTCCACTGGAATAGTACTTCCACGACTAGAAGAAAGAAAAGATTTACAGTGCTCTAGAATAGCTTGATAGTTTTCATTTAATTCAAAACTAAAGTTACTATACTCATCTCTAAATGTTACATATATCAGATTCAGTTGACGATTAATCTCCAAAAGCTGTCTACTTTGAACCGCATTATAGTGCTTGTTACCTGATTTTTTATCATTCATAAAAGAAAATAAATCATTTAAATTAGCATGAAAGATAGAAAATATCTCTTTTAGTTCAGGTTGTTGAATATTATCATAATAACCTCTGTATAATTTTGCGCCCTCTGTGTCTACCATAAATGATAACTGCTCCAGCTTAAGAGATAAAAAGTTTTCCAGATTGGCCATAAAATAAATAACCTCCACTGAAAATCATATAAGAAAAGTCCTATTCTATCATATTTTGTCAATTGGTCTTTTATTTTACTTCTAGTTCATCACAGAATGTTAATCAACCCGATAATATTCCTTATACCAATCGACAAACTTCTTCAATCCATCATCAATAGTTGTTGATGGTTCAAATCCTGTTGTTTTTTGCAAATCTTCAATATCAGCAAAAGTAGCTTGTACATCACCAGGTTGCATTGGTAAAAATTCCTTCTTTGCTTCGATCCCAAGATGTTTTTCCAACGTCTGAATAAAGTCCATTAATTTAACTGGTTGGTTATTACCAATATTATAAACTTTGTAAGGTGCATAGCTGGAACTTGGGTCAGGATTTTCTCGATCCCAATTTTCATTAGGTTGTGGTGCTTTATCAATGAGGCGAACAATTCCATCCACAATATCATCAATATAAGTGAAATCTCTCTGCATATTACCTTCGTTAAATACTTTGATTGTATTTCCAGCTAGAATATCTTTAGCAAATGAAAAATAAGCCATATCTGGCCTACCATAAGTACCATATACAGTAAAGAAGCGTAGTCCTGTTGTCGGTAAATCAAATAAATGACTGTATGTATGAGCCATTAATTCATTGGACTTTTTCGATGCTGCATATAAGCTAACCGGGTGATTTACCTCATCTGATGTAGTGAACGGCATTTTAACATTAGCACCATAAACAGAACTTGATGAAGCGTAAATCAAATGTTTCACATTATTATGTCTACAAGCCTCTAATACATTAGTGAATCCAAGTATATTGGAATCAATATAAGCATGAGGGTTTTCCAAACTATAACGAACCCCTGCCTGAGCAGCCAGATTTATGACTACTTCAATTTCTTCTTGTTCAAAGCAACTTTCTAATGCTTCACGATCTGCTAAATCAGCCTCATAGAAAGTAAAGTTCTGATATTCATGCAAAATTCCTAAACGATCTTTTTTTAATTGAACATCGTAATAGTCGTTCAGATTATCATAGCCTACTATGGTGTATCCATCTTCCAACAATCTTTTTGATAAGTGCATACCTATAAAACCAGCAGCACCTGTAACAAATATAGACATTATAATTCCTCCTTTTTATCAATATGCTTTTATATCAAGCATTAGTTCGGTTACACCTTATGTCTTGGATCTATCTTCTCTCTTATTGACATTGTATAGTTCTTCAAAAAATCGGGCATCAAACCAAATGCTATTGGTAAACTAGCCGAAACGATCCTTTTGGGAAGGGAACAACCAATAGCTTTTGTACCGTGCCAACGAATTTTAGAGTCTAGCATTCTATAACTCATTCTTCTTTTTTCAGCGTGTGTTGAACTAACCCGGTAATATAGTAACGGTACAGCTATATTCTCGATCTTCAAATTATTTGCCACAGCCCTAAACCATAATTCATAATCTTGAGCAAACCGATAAATTTCATTATAGCCACCAATTTCAATAATATCTGCACGATTAAAAATAACAGAAGGATGAATAATAGGATTAACTTTGCTTATTATGTTTTGAATATCTTTATTCTTTATTGGCATTTTTCTTACTTCCTTATAATTACCCTGTTCATCAATATCTTGGGCCCAACTCCCCAAAACAGATATTTCTTTATTTAATTCCAAATACTCCATTTGTGTTCTAAGCCGGTCCGGATGCATCATATCATCTGCATCCATTCTAACCACATATTTAGTGTCGCAGGTTGTAAGTAATTCATTTAAAGTCCTTGTTAATCCTTTATTCTCTTGATGTACATCTATTAACTTAAAACGCGTATCTTTTTTTACCCAAGTTCTAATTACGCCTGTAGTATTATCACTTGAACAGTCATCAATTATATGGACATTAAAGTTATCATACGATTGATCTTCGATACTTTTGAGGCATGCATCTATATAGTTCGTTGCATTATAAGTCGATAAAATTATAGTAACCTTTTCTTTAATTTCAATCACCCGCTTTTTACAATCTTAGAAACATCCAGTATGTAACTACGCCTATTTCCTTCATGAGCAGAATCAATAGAAATATAATTACCATCAGGACTCCACCTTGGATGAAGATCACATCTGTTCGGACCATCAAATTTCCATGGCGTAAAAAATCTTCCTAGTTTAATTAGTTCTTCATTCTTAGTGTCGTAAAGAAGCAAGTGTCTTTGTCTCGCTTTATCCGGATAAGTATCAGTAATTATCCACCTTTCATTCGGAGAGTATGATGGGTGGCCATCGCCAAATTGATCAAGAACACCTTCTCCGATAATTTGTTTATCACCCGTTCTAACATTTACAAGGTAATATCGATCCCCAAATTCTTTAGTTCTTGCCCAAACTATTAAGTGATCATTATCTTTCCATGAATAATGAGAGACCATCCTATCATCAAATAAAATTTTCAGCCTTTTACCATCTCTATCTGAAACGTACAATCTTGAATATTTACCATCACCACCAAGCCAACGATGCATGAATACAAAATCATTACCGGATGGGGAATACATTACATGATTAATTTTTTGTTTTGCATTTCCCATAATCTTCCTATCTTCATTTTCACACAAGGTATCTAAACTTATTAATAGATTTACTTTTTTTGTATTTAGGTCATTGTGCCAGATTCCATCCTTATCTAGAGGTAAATCTTTTGAAAAATTTTCAACCTTATTTGGATAACCGTACTGCCCAGTAATGTCATATAATTTACTATAATTAATACTCAATAGTGATTTATTATTGATTGTCTGGACTGGCAAAGGTACTATTTTAGTTGTATGACTTTCTACATTATATATCTTAGATGACAATCCCCCTTCAAACTCATCAACAAATATAAATTCATTATTATTTATCCATGTAATTAGTGATCCTTGTTGAAAATTAAAAGCCACGGAATTTTCAACAACATTTATTTCTCCACTTTCTATATCAAACAGGATTATTTCTACATTATTTTCTTCTAATTTGTGAAATATCATTTTTTTCATATCCACCGACCATGGACTTCTATCATAGTATCCAAAAAAGTAATCACCCTTAATCTGTAAAGCAGAAGAAATTTTTATATCCTCGTGTATGTTTAAAGTGAATCCTTTTTCTTTATATAAACTATAATTAACCCTTTGATAAATTGCTTTTAATATTTTTTTAAATGTGGGAAACGCATCTAATATTTTAGCCGCCGTTCTTTCAATTTTATTATAGTTACCCATTTTATCTCCCCAGTTTCTTAAGTCTTTCAAGCATATCTTATTTAACTAACTGCTGGTATAAATCTTGATACTTTTTTGACATTATTTCAGCACTTAAATGACTATCAATTATACTCCTAGCGGAATCACTTAGTTTATCGTAATTTTGGTTTTTCATTTTTTTAATAGCTTTAGTAAAGCCCTCTATATCCCCTTTTTCAACAAGAACCCCTGCATCCTCTCTTAGATTAAGTATCTCTTTATGTTGATTTATATTCGAAAGTAAACATGGTAACCCTACTGATAAAGCTTCTAATACGGTATTGGGTAATCCTTCCGATAGTGAAGATGAAATAAAGTAGTCAGCAGCTTTCAAGTATTCATCTACATGATCTATTTGCCCAGTAAAGTAAATTTCTTTATTAGCCCCAGATGTTTCCTTACATTGTTGCTTTAATACCCCATCGCCCACTATAATTAATCCAATATCTTCTTTGTTATTAATATTATTAAATGCATTTATAATTGTAAGAGGATCTTTTCTTTTAATTAAAGCTCCTACAGAAATAAAAAGTTTTTTATTTAAAGGTAGGTTTAGTTTCTTTCTATAAAATATCTTTTCTTCCTCAGAACTTTTAGTATAGAGATTCGTATTGACACCATTTTGAATATAATTAAGAGATAAATTATGATTACTTTTGAAGATCTCTGCTAATGATTGAGAACATGCAACGGCTTGGCCAATTTTTTCGATCGATTTCATGTGTTGTTTAGCCATGATGTTTCCTTTTATCCATCCGAATTTCATCAGATAATCTTCATAGGGATAATTCCTTAACGTACATACTTTATTATAATTCTTTATATGCTTAGCGGAGAGTGTATCCGCCCTAATCCCCTGTGTGTGAACAACTGATGGATTGATTTGTTTTAACTTTTCTTTTAAATCCAATGGAGCCCTATATATACCTTTTACACGAGAAAGATTCAAAGACTCTACTGTTATTCCGGCATTTAAAAAATCCAATATTTGTGTATCTGTCCTTTCAGGGGACAGAGTCAATATACTTGGTTCATAAATATCACGATTTAAATTTGTTACTATATTATACAATTGGTTTGTTGGTCCAGAGTTAGCTAATGTTGATACGATATACAATATTTTCAAGATATTATTCTCCCTATTTATTTTATAAGCTATTAACAATCCCGCACTTTGAATTGGAATCCTATCACAAATATGTTTAAAATAACATACTAATAATTATATAATTAGTAGTCGGCCCTGTTTTTTCAAGGTAAAAGCCAAAGCTGTGCTAGATATGTTTTTTATTATCTTACTATGCGGTAATACCTCCCCAGTCTCATGACATCATCAAGAAGATTTTGGCCCAGCCTTTGTAATTAAAATAAAAAGGTATATTAGAACTACCAAAGGCCACATATTAATAAATTCCCATCTTAATGTGGCTATCATAGATAGGTATATTAGAAAGACTAATAAAGAGCTAGTAAATAAGTTCGGATTTTTTGAGTATAAATTAAATACTATACCTACAATTATTCCAAGTACAAGTGAAAATACAATAACAGTAAAAAGCCCACCGTCAAGATAGAAGCTATAAATCGCTGTATAAAATGCATTGTATGTATAACCATTGCCTATATGAATAAAGTCAACTGTATAATGGGATATACTTTCTGTGATATTTACAACACTCTTATCGAAACGCCTAATCAAATACACAAAAATGGTATCTACCGGAGTAAATGTCACTCTTCCAAAATTAAAATTGCTAATATCATTACTGAAATTTGCTAAAAATTGATCTAAGGCAATAAATGAACCAGTAAAATACCGAACAACATACTCATACGCAGTGATTAATACTGAAGAACCATCTTGCGATCTAAAGCTACTCATAAATATCATAGCTATAGAAGCAATAGGAATAAGAAGGGAAAGTATTTTTTTATTCTTTTTAAAAATATTTCTTGGGATCATATCTTTGTGTCTACTCACTAAAAAATAGCCGATAATCAAGAAAAAGAAAATCCTTAAGAAATACCATCTTCCTAAAGTCATGATGGAAAAAACAATACCATTTAAAATACTTACAAATAAGATCTTTTTAGTTCTATAGCCCAACAAAAATCCTACTATCCCAAGGAGAATACCTGTACTTATAATGGGGTGTATAAGTATATCAAAAAGAAGCCTTACATTACTTGATTGATATAGAATATCGCTATTAAATATTTCTAAACTATAAGTACTAGCTTCCATGTTTAATATATTAGGAATTGTTTTTATTAGATAAGGAATTAGTAACAGCAAAACAATAAATTGTAAATTATAAAGTATTTTTAGTTTCCTTTTTGTAGACTTTAATAAAAAAGGATTAGCCCTATCTATTTTAACTTTCGATTTTCCCATTACCAATAAAGCCCCTGTTGAAAACATAATAATAAATATTAAAACCAATACATAGGTTTTGTTACTTGGTACATCTAATCCTAGTAAGCCAAAAGTTGATAAGAAGGCCCAACCTCCCCACCATAAAGAAACAAGTAATACTGGGTTTTTAAAAGAGCCTACTTTTACTTTCGATAGTATAGACATTAAAATAGGTATAATTAATAAAAATATAGAGATAATCATTAACCCCCTTTCTAGGACCTAATCGTATTAAATTAATTATTCTGTAATTCGGATAATTTCTTTATAATAACGATCCATTGAAAACTTTTGGGTTACATAAAGGGAAGCATTTACTCCCATTTGTTTAAGTTTTGATTCATTAAACATTAATTGTTCAACTGAATTTACAATAGATTCTACTGACGGACTTAATGGTTTTTGAAGTTGTTCTGTTTCAATATTTACAACTTGTTGTACCGGCGGATGATTATATATTTTATCCTTTGGTGTTATTAAAATTCCAGTTTCACCGTTTTTAATGACTTCAGGTATTCCATCAACTCTAGTTGCTATAGTCGGGGTTTCTTGAAATGCAGCTTCTATTATTACATTACCTAATGCCTCTCTAATTGAGGGTAGTATCAATAGAGTTGCTTTAGCCATATATTCATTTACGTTTTCAACATTTCCACGGAAAGTAACATTAGAACTAAGATTTAAATCGCGCGTCATTTTCTTTAATTCGTCTTCATATGGGCCTTCCCCCAATATTTCTAACACAATCTCATCGTCTCGTTTCACTAAATCTGACATCATATATAAGAGAGTATGGGGTGATTTAACTACATCTAATCTACCAACAAACAGCAGTTCCTTTTTTGATTTTTCAAGATTTTCTTTTGTTCCTTTATTAACCCCATTATAGATAACTTTTAATTTATCTTCATTCACTTTAAATCTCTTTCTCATCAAAATGGCTGCTGCTTTTGAATTACAAATAATCACGTCTGCTTTATTAACCCAAAAAAAAGTAAGAAATGAAGTGACACCTTTTACACTCCATGATGTACCATGTTCATGGCAAACCACTTTTAACTTTCTATTATTTAGACTTAAAATACTAGCAATCGTATTCCCTATGAAATTTTGTCCATATAAAATATCAATATTATTTTCCTTGATAATCTTTCTCCCTAACTTAATTGGTGACCTGTCAAGTTTATTTCTTTTTTTACTCTCATATACCCTAACACCAATCTTGTTTAATTCTCTTTTAAAGTAATCTGATATATTAATCCCTAAAATATATTGATGATCAATATATTCTGGATTAGTTTCTTTCATATATTTCAAATAGTTTAAAAACATAACCTCTAATCCTGCTCTACGAGAGAGAGACATTATATGTAGTGTACGCTTCATCTTCAACCTCCTTGTCCTCCAAGGTGAAATTATTAATTGTTCATTAACTGTTTTCTAATACTTTTTATTATAATTGATTCAGTTTTTGTCTTACTATAAAAAGCAAGTACTGCCAATAAGTCAGAGTTTTAAGGTAGAATTAATACCACTTTAATAATATTTTTTAATTATTCTAACGGGTACATATCTAAAAATATAACGCTTAATATTTTGTTTATATGTTAGTGATATCTTATTATTTTTTGTAATATGAGTTAATTTTTGTTGATACTCATGATATTTATCCGTTTTTCCTTCTAATTTGATAGTATTAGCTATTAAAAACAAATAAAAGTTGACCAAATTTTTTGGTTTTGTTGAATCCCCATGTTTACTTAGCAAATATTCTGTTGCATCGTGATTTAACGAGCCACTCATCCTGTTATTAGAGTCGTAATGCAAAATTACAGTTCTTTCCTTATTTATAGTGAGTTTAAATTGTTTCTCAAATCTAATAGCAAGATCCCAATCTTGATGCTTATGCTGCTTTTCATCAAACATTACTGCTTTGAAACATTTTGATTGGAATATAAATGTTGATGTCCTTGTATCTCCAATTCCTGAAAATATATAGTCAGCCATATTCATATCAAAAGGCTTTTCCTTTATATTGTTGGCACTTAATTCCCCACCTTTATTTTGGGTATAAAAAGCCCCGTATACACCATCACTTTTATTTGTTTCTAATAATTTAATACCAACAGATAGATGATTGGGTAGCCATTCATCATCGCTATCTAAAAAAGATATGTACTTCCCTTTAGCCAATTCAGCTCCTTGATTCCTAGCAACTGCTCCCCCAGCAGATATCTCATTTTTAATATATCTTATAGAGATTTTTTCCCTATTTTGATGACGGTTAATGATATCACTTGTATTATCAGTCGAAGCGTCATCTATTATTATGATTTCAATATTCTTTATCGACTGATTATAAACACTTTTAAGTGTCCGTTCTATACAATGAGATCTATTTTTTGTTGGTATAATTACACTTACATCGACCATGTCATCATTCCTTATTAATAGTAGGTTAAGAAATTTAAAACGCGTAACCTTTTCATTTCCTTTGCATATTCAGTTTATCGAATTTTATCTTTTTCTCTATCAAGTTGTTTTTTAGATTTATATAAAATTTGCATTAGATTAATTCGCTGATTTTTATTTAATTCTTCCATAAGTGTCTTAGGATCATATATTAGCAAGGCCTCTTCAAATTTCCTTATTCCTTCTGAGTAATTGCTAATGGATAACTTCCAATCTGGACTACTTATAACATTATTCCATTCACCCCAAGGCCCCTGATTTCCTTTAGTTAAACCTGTTTTGACTCCTATCTTTCTATAAAATTTTATCCCGAGTTGAATAAAACTATTAGTGTACCAAGAAAAATAAGGTAATCGTCCATCACTATGTGGTAACCATTTCGTGGGTTTCAACAAAGGTTTTGCAGTTTTGTGAAATAGTTTGCGATTGAGTTTCCATTTTTGTGGAACACAGGCACTAATTTTCACTACATCTTTAGACATAAACGGTTCGTAACTCCGGAACAATCTCCGGTTAGCGTGTAGGTTAGGAATGTTCATATTCATGGAACTAGGCCAAAGCTCGAACCATTCTTCTGCTGATTCATTTCTAAAACTTTGAACATAGTTCAAATGGCTTTTTCGTCGAATGGTTAATTCCAACAAAACTTTAGATGTAAATACATTGTTCCTTAATGGGCTAGCAGCAGAATAATCACGCCTTTTAATTTGTGGTAAGAATGAAAAACGCGTTGATCCACGTGTTTTTTTAATGCGCGCTCCCTTCAGCAAAGCATCAGAAAAAAGACCACCGAAAACAGCAGAGTATTGGTCCAGCTTACATTCTTTATGAAACCCAAAAGTATGTGCATGTTTATATTCCGAACCGCTTCCAATCAAATCTGTGCATGGTGGTAATATATTAAGATAATGAAGTTTATTTCGTATGAGCATATTAAATTTCGCACCATAAACATCCGCGGTTTTTTTGGCCACTTTACCTTCCCTGTTCATTTTATCAAGGAACACAAAAGCTTCTTGCATATTTTCTTTTGCTAGTAACGCTGAAAGTACACGGGAGTCTTCTCCCCCACTAATAAATTGTGCTACATTATCCGCATGTTTTGTAATGCTGTTTACATAGTTTTGTAAACTGATTCTTAAAGCATTTGATGCTTCATTAATTGTTTTATAATTATATTTTTCTTCAGGTACCCAATATCTTTTAGATTGTAAAACAAAAGATGCCTTTGACATAACATGTTCTGTCGCAGGTTGGATTTGTCTTATTGAAGAATAGGTAGTATAAGGGTAAGTTACAACACCATTAAGAATAAAATCTACTTCTGACACTACATCTATTTCATTTTGTGTATCAGACGCATAAGCAAGCATATCAACATGAGTGGAAAGCATTAGATTAGTAGCAGTCTGGTGTTTGTAGACCGGAATAAAAGACATTATATCCGTTACTGAAAAAGCATCAGAAGTCTTCTTGTTTATGATTAATATTACAAAGGGACCACTTAAATCTTCATCCCATTGAATAGTTCCTTCAATCCAACGAGTATAAATAGCCTGTGTCCCCTCATTGCCCAACTGTTTATTCAAAAAGTAATTTTCTTGAAAACACAGAATAGGGCCACCAATAACAACACAAATATGATCATCTGTTTCATAAGGCTGAAACCCATTGTATAGATTATGACTAACAGCTAAAGAACCCCACTCTCCATGAAATTCTTCAACTGGCGGACTATCCTGATGATAGATTGCCCTAATTTCCTTTGTTAGCTTACTTTGCTCAATTTTATTTTTGGAATAAATGAAATCACTCATAGTTTACCGCCGTCCGATTTTTTCATTTTATATTAGACCTTAATAATTTATATTGAATATCACAAGAAATTGATTTTTAATTAAAATATTTTAACTTTCTTTTTAAATCACTTAATTTACCTTTAACCTTTTTATTCAACTTCATTAAAAACGCTGGATCAGGAACCCTTCTACCTAATCCTTCCTCCCTGGTATATTTACAGGGGTTGCACATCCCGCAAGGTGTACCATCCTTTTTTGGATTAAAACAAAACCACGTCTCTTCCATTATATGGTGGAATCCATTTTTCTTAGCTGTTTCACCCATTTCTAACTTTGTCATTTTCAATAATGGAAAATGAAAGTAAGAAAAAATACGCAGTTCAGATTTAGATGGCTTGTCTTTCAACTTATAATAACTATCTGCATCATTTTTTATTAACTCGACATCATTTTTTATAAAAAATTCTGCTTTATCATCTAGGTGTATACATAATTCAATGTTATTCATTTGCATTGAATCGGCATAACGTGCCAGCCAATCATATTGACTTCCTAAATGAGAAAGGGTTTGTAAATAGCTATAATCATTGGTAATCTTCTCGTTTATTGGTATTTTATTAATACTTATCATTATATGATCAAGGATTCTATCTTTAGATTCAGGATCTTTCTCTATAATCAGCTTTTTAATTTTATCCATAGTTTCTAGTTCTAAGGGTGTCGAATTACGATCACTGTCTAAAATATAAAAA
>Ga0079226_10001678_pt1 | contig 17036 bp, 17 predicted proteins | sample Poulit2014_FD_76345 | JGI IMG/M metagenome (GOLD analysis project Ga0079226, IMG submission 76345) | Agricultural soil microbial communities from Georgia to study Nitrogen management - Poultry litter 2014 | ecosystem: Environmental > Terrestrial > Soil > Agricultural land | place: USA: Georgia...
GCCGCCAGCGTTCGTCCTGAGCCAGGATCAAACTCTCATTAGAAAGTTTCCTAGCTCTTTACTTGCTTAATACTATAACTTACTTCTCAAAGTACTTCACACTGTTTAATTTTCTAGGTTCACATCAGCTATTTTTTGAGCTGACTTGTTCAGTATAACACTTTCAAAATTGTTTGTCAAGTGTTTTTCTTTTTTATTTTTTATTTCTTTGCTGCCATTTTTTTAAATTGTTTCCTTGTGTTTCAGCAACTATTACAATATACCAAGTTTTTTTCATTTTGTCAATAGTTTTTATTACTTTTTTTACTTTCTTTTGTTATAGCCATTTTGTTATAGCCATAAAGTCCATTTCTTTGATATTATATAATAGAGACTTTTCAACAAGAACAAAAACTATATATATATTGATTATTACTATATAATATTATTAGCCTTTAAGTCAATAGTTAAACATATTTTTTTATAATGATTGATGAAAGTGGTGATTAAATGGACTTAAGACAACTAGAAACATTTGTTACTGTAGCTAAACTAAAAAGTTTTTCTAAAGCTGCACAAAAACTTTTTATTACCCAACCAACTGTCACTAATCATATACAAAATTTAGAAAAGGAATTAGGAACTATACTTATTAATAGGTCGAGTAAAAATATTTCTCTTACTAAAGCTGGTTCTATACTCTATAAATATGCGTTAAATATTATTAATGCCTGTGAAATGGCAAAATTTGATTTAGCTGATTATAAAGGCAAGATACAAGGGCATTTAGAACTATGCTCTAGTTCTGTTCCCAGAAAGTATGTATTACCTAAAATATTGAAAAACTTTACTGTTAAATATCCTGAGGTTACATTTTCATTAACTGATAAAGATTCAAAGGAAGTTGCTGAAAGTATAATAAGTGGCGAATATGATTTCGGAATAATTGGTGCTAAACATTCTTCTAAACATTTAAGTTATATTGAACTAATGGAAGATACTTTAGTTTTAATTACACCAAATACACCTAGATTTAATCAAAATAATTACTCCTTTTTAGAAAAAGAAGTATTACTTAAAGAAAAATTAATCTTTAGGGAATCAGGATCTGGAACTAGGAAACTTATTGAAAGGAAACTGCACAATAAAAATATAAATTTAAATGAACTAAACATTATATCTATAATAGAAGATACAGAGACTATTAAAAATTTAGTAGCTTTGGACGTAGGACTTAGCTTTTTATCAAAAAAATCTGTTCTAGATGATATCGCACTGAATAAATATAAAGTCTTTTATATAAAAGATTTTGATTTAACTCGTAAATTTTATTTCGTTTATCACAATAATAGACAACTTCCTCCATTAAGCGAGACCTTTAAAGTTTTTATGCTAGATTACATAAAAAACCAAACCTTTTAAAAGGTTTGGTTTTTTATTTCAACTTTTTAGGCAAGATAGAAAGCCTTATAACCTTTATAGGTCATATAAACATCTGCCTTACTTACTACTTCATAAGGTGAATGCATTCCTAAAACAGGAATTCCACAATCTACTACTTCTATACTATGGTTTGCTAAGATATAGGCAATAGTTCCTCCACCGCCTTGATCAACTTTTCCTAATTCGCCTGTCTGCCAAATTATATTTTTCTCATTAAATACTTTTCTAATATACGCTAAAAATTCCGGGTTTGCATCATTACAACCACCTTTGCCCCTAGAGCCAGTATATTTTACTATTGTAATTCCATGCCCTAAAGATGCCGCATTCCTTTTTTCTAACACCTCTGGATAATTAGGATCATAGCCAGCAGCCACATCTGCTGATAGAGCCATAGAATTTGTAAATATTTTTCTTATCTTTGAAAAACTTGATTCTGATTTCATAGATACTAAATCTACTATAACATTTTCAAAGAAATTTGACTCCATACCCGTATTTCCTACACTTCCTATTTCCTCTTTATCCATAAATAATGCTACTGATGTTCTTCTAGGATTCTCTACTTCTAATATTGCCTTTAAAGATGTATAAGCACAAACCCTATCATCATGACCATATCCCATTACCATACTTTTGTCTAATCCTAAATCTCTAGATTTCCCAGCAGGTACCGCTTGAATTTCTGCCGTTATAAAATCTTCTTCCTTTATTCCGTACTTTTTATTTAGGATATTTAAAATATTTAATTTAACTTTTTCTGATATTTCATTATCTTTATAAGGAATACTTCCTACAATAATATTTAGTCCTTCCCCTTCAATTCCTTCAGAAAGCTTTTTATCCATTTGATCTTTGGCTAAATGAATAAGCAAATCTGAAATGAAAAATACTGGTTCATCTTCTTCATCTCCAATGGATACATTAATTTTTTCTCCATTTTCCATTATAATCACTCCATGTAATTCTAATGGTAATGAAACCCATTGATATTTTTTTATTCCACCATAGTAATGAGTTTTAAATAAAGCTAAATCTGAGTCCTCATATAACGGATTTTGTTTTAAATCTAGTCTAGGAGAGTCAATATGAGAACCGATAATATTTAGACCTTCTGTAATTTCCTCCTTTCCTAATACCAATAATACTACACCTTTATCTTTATTAGTCGCATATATCTTTAGTCCTGTCTTTAAATCAATGTTTTTTTCTAGTATTTCATCGAGAGAAATAAAACCTTTTGCCTCAGCTCTTCTAATAATTTCCTGGGTAGCTTTTCTTTCAGTCTTACTATTGTCTAAAAAATTTTTATAGTCCTCATTTAATTTAAATAAACCTTCTCTTTCCTTTTCATTGATTTCTTCCCAAACATTTTTTGAGCTTAAAGTTAACTTTTCTTGTAATTTTTTTGTCATTACATAACCTCCAACTAAATTATTTTATATATTATATCTTTTTAATATTATTTTTAAAAGCGAATATAGCAGCTTGTATTCTATCGTTTACTTCTAACTTTTTAAATATATTTGATACATGGTTTTTTACTGTTTTTTCGCTAATAAATAATCTTTCAGCTATTTCCCTATTATTTAACCCTTCTGCAATTACAATCAATATCTCATATTCCCTTTTTGTAAGAGATTCTATTTTCATAGCTACTTCATTATCTTCTTCATTCATTTCATCTATAAGTAAAATAGCTATACTAGGTTGTATGTAAGTTTTCCCTTTAGATACATCTTTAATTGCTTTTATTAAACTATCTACATCTGAATCTTTTAAAACATAGCCGTTTGCTCCTATTCTTATGGTTTCTTGTAAATATTCTCTATCATCATGTATAGTTAACATTATTATTTTTGATTCTAAACCAAGATCTTTTGCCCTTCTCAAAACTTCAACTCCATTCATTTTAGGCATATTAATATCTAGGAGAACTATATCTGGTTTATATTCCAAAATTTTTTCCATTCCTTCTTTCCCATTACTCGCTTCACCAATTACATCTATATTATCATCCATTTCTAATATTTTCATAAGGCCTTCTCTCATTAGAGCATGATCATCTACTATTATTACTGTAATGTTTTTACTGCTCATATTAAATTTCCCCCTCATTCAACGGTATGTATAAAGATATTCTAGTCCCGCTACCTGGAAATGACCGTATTGTTATTTCTCCACCTAGTAACCCAACTCTTTCTTCCATACTTGCAATTCCATATCCACCAGTAGTTATTCCTTCAGTCTCCATCCTTTTTGTAGTATCAAATCCCATTCCATTATCAGATATAGTCACACTAATTTTTTCTGTAGTGTTCTCTATAACTAAATGCACTTTACTTGCTTTAGAATGCTTGTACACATTGCTTAAAGCTTCCTGGATTATTCTAAACACTGCTATTTCGATAGCTGAATCTAGATTATCAATTTTTCCTATAACCTTCAACTTTACATCTATCCCTGTGTCTTCTTTAAAGTTATAAACATGCCTCTCTATAGTAGCCTTTAATCCTAAATAATCTAAAGACATAGGACGCAAATCACATATTACCTTTCTAACTTCTTTTAAAGTATCTTTCACCACTATTTTTAAACTTTTCAACTCTTCCTTGGCCTTTAAGGGTTCATTCTCCATTAATTTTTCTAATAATTCTGCTTTAATAACTATACTTGCTAAAGACTGAGCAGGCCCATCATGGATATCTCTTGCTAATCTATACTTTTCTTCTTCCTGTGCCTCTATAATTTTTATGCCTAAGTATTGTTTTTTACATAAGTCATCGGCACTAACTAAAATATTGTCTAAATTACCTTTCAAGTATCCAGTAGCTACACTAACCTGTTTAGTAATATTTTCTGCTTTTTTCAATACAGCAAAAGATTCTTTAAGTCTAACCTCCAGGTTTTCCCCCTTCTCAATTAAAATGTTCCTTTCTTCTCTTTTAAGAACTAACCTAGTCCTCAAATCATTAGCCATTTCATAGGCTTCTCTTATATCATTTTCAGTATGTAACTTAAAGTCTTTACTACCCCTCGATAAGTTATGTCTACTTTTCCTCTCTTCAACTTCTAAAAAATCTACTTCCTTAACTACTTCTCTTATTTTTTCCTTTACTTCTTCTAATTCCTTTTTTATATCTTGATACTCTTTTCTAGCATACCCTACTATATCCAATAATTCTTTTCTACTATTACCAATAGTTTCTACTGTACCACTAACGATTTCATTGACCTTTTTAATATTTTCATGAGCAACTTTCACTATACAACACCTCTAAGCAATTCCTAAAACTCTATATTTTAGATCCCTTCTTTTTCTTGCAACTTATCTCACTAATTTTTCATAAGATTGGTTTTTTTTCATGTATTATATCTATAAAATATTTCTCATCTTCTAGCTTAAAGATAGCATGTTTTATTTTAAATATACAAATTCTCCCCTTTTCTTATATTTTTATATATTTATATACATAATTCTACTATAATATAGTTTAACTTATATTATTACTTTTTTCTAGTTTAAAAGTCCTATATGTTTCTAGAAAATTTAATTATATATATATATAATTAAATTTTCTATTATAAAAAGCCTAATTTTTAAAGCAAAATTTGAATATTTGTTAATTATAGAATAAAAATTAACAAGAATATCACATCTTAGTAACATTAAATAAATGCTCATAATACGAATCTTCTGAAAAGCTATAGAATATTTATTTAAATTAATATCCTAGTAATAAGCACTATATGAGCATTTATAATAATGCTTTATAATGGGGTTTATTGCTTTTGTTATGTTAGTTGCTTCTAGTTATGGAGAAGTTATAAGGGAAACAAGAGAAGTTGGGTAATTAGTAGAAAGTGCCCCTAGCATTATATATGGAAGCAAATTAATTGCAGCTTTCACTTATGCTATTAATTGGTCTCATAATAACTATGGGTATAGGAACCTCTTTTGGCGCTATACCTATTATAGCAGCTATATATGTACCTTTATGTTCAACTCTAGGATTTAGTCCAGCTGCAACTATTGCTTTAGTTGGTACAGCTGAGGCTCTAGGAGGTACAAGTTCTCCCACCGCAGACAGCACATTAGGTCCAACGGCAGGATTAAATATAGAGGGACTTCCTTTAGCAGTTAAAGGAAGTCCCTTTATTTTATATTTAATTTAATACTTAACCGTATGAACTACTCCATTTTTTATTGCCTTTTCGGCATGATTTATACCGAAGTGATATATTATATAATTTAAATTTGGAGAATCGAATATTACCATATCTGCTTTTTTACCTTTTACAATACTACCTACTTCATCTTCTACTCCTAAGCTACAAGCTCCATTAATAGTCACTGCAGTTATGACTTCTTCGGGGGTCATCCTCATAATAAGTGAAGCAAAACTCATTATAAGCTGAATATTTTCTGTTGGACAACTTCCCGGATTATAATCTGTTGATAAAGACACCGGTAATCCTATATCAATCATTTTTCTAGCTTTAGCATATTTTCCAGTTTGTAAATTAAAAGAGGTCCCGGGTAAAAGATTGGCTATAACTTTTTCTTCTGCCATTCTCTCCATACCCTTTTCACTAGCTGCTACTAAATGATCAGCTGTTATACAACCAATTTCAGCTGATAATTCAGCCCCTCCTAATGGTTTAATTTCATCTGCATGTATTCTAGGTTCCATTCCATGTTCTCTGCCAGCCAAAAGAATTTTTTTAGATTGTTCTAATGTAAAAACTCCCTCTTCGCAAAATACATCACAAAATTTAGCTAAACCTTTTTTCTCTACCTCTGGTATCATTTCATTTATAATTATATCTACAAATTTATCAGGATTATCTTCATATTGCTCTGGGATTGCATGGGCACCCATGAAAGTAGATACTATATCTACAGGGTGATCCTGGTTTAATCCTTTTGCAACTTCCAATTGTTTTAATTCTGTATGAAAATCATCTATTCCATAACCGCTTTTAGCTTCTACTGTTGTAACCCCAAAATTAAGCATTGTATCTAAGCTTTTCTTTGCTTTTTCATACAATTCATCAAAAGAAGCTTCTTTTGTAGCCTTAACTGTACTATGAATACCTCCACCTGTATTTAGTATATCTAAATATTCCATTCCCTTTAACTTCATAGCAAGTTCATTTTCCCTTGATCCACCATGGACAAGGTGAGTATGAGAATCAATAAGCCCCGGAGTTACTGTCTTACCTTTTCCATCAAGTACTACTGTGTCATTAGTTATTTCTATATCTTCTGGTAAATTATTTTCTCCTACATATATAATTTCATCACCATTTACTGCTACTACACCGTTTTTAACAACCCCTATTTCTCCCATTTCTTCCTTAACTCTAGGCCTATTTTCACCTTTTAACGTTATTAAATTAGAGATATTTTCTATAACTAAAGTTGCTTTCATTTAATCCTCCTATTCAAACATCCTATTCTCAAGTATTTGACTATAATCAAAATCTTCTATTTTTAAATAATAATCGGCAACATCAACAAGGGCATTCATAGGTAGTAATCCTATTATTTCACTGCCTATAACATTTACACCATATCTATTAGCTTCTCTTTCTATAGTGTCAAATACTCTATATAAAGGAGTTTTAGTATAGTCTACCATATTCATAGACACTTGTACTATATTTCTTTCTTTAATTTCTATACCTAATCCTTTACAATATCTGTATCCACCACTACTGCCTCTAACACCTTTTGCTATCCTTTTAGCAATATCTAAATTATCTGTATCTAAGTTTACATTAAAAGCTACTAATGGCATTCTAGCACCTACTGCCGTTACCCCTGCTTTTATATTTAATTTATTGGGCCCAAAATCAGGACTCCATTTTTCATCTTTTAATTTTTCTGCCATTCCCTCATATTGTCCTCTTCTAACTTCCGCTAAATTTTCTCTATAAGGTTCAGATGCTGACTTTTCATATAGAAAAACTGGTATATCTAATTCTTCTCCCATTCTTTTTCCCAACTCCTCTGAATACCCTATACACTCTTCCATAGTTACATCAGAAATTGGAATAAGAGGTATAACATCTGTAGCACCCATTCTTGGATGTTCTCCACTATGTTTAGACATATCAATTAATTCTGCCGCAACTTTACAGGCATTGAAAGCCGCTTCTATAACTTTTTCAGGTTCACCTATAAAGGTTACTACACAGCGATTATGATCTTTATCTGGAGAATAATCTAATAATTTTACTTCTTCCATTTTTCTTACTTCTTCTACTATCTTTTCAATTATATCTTTATCTCTTCCCTCACTAAAATTTGGAACACATTGTATAATCCTAGCCATTAATTTATTTTCCCCCTTATATTTATTAATTTTTCTTTATAGCCTTTTCTACTAATTCTTTAACTAATATGTCTTTAGCTACATAAGGTATAGTTATATGATCTGTGTCTTTATGTTTTTCATTATACTCAATACAAGTATTTATTGAATTTTCATTTCTTGCCCAAGCCCTTCTTGCTACTCCTCCCATAACATCCCAAGGCATAGCACTTTTTATAATATTATCTACTCTTTCACTACCATCTAGTACTAATCCAAATCCACCATTTATAGACTTTCCTATTCCTACTCCTCCACCATTATGAAGAGCTATTAAGCTCATACCTCTAGCAGCATTTCCTGCAAAACAATGGGTTGCCATATCTGCCATTACATTACTTCCATCTTTAATATTTGCAGTTTCCCTAAATGGTGAATCAGTACCTCCTGTATCATGGTGATCTCTTCCTAGCATTACAGGACCAATTTCACCCTTCCTTACCATTTCATTAAACTTAAGGGCTATATTCATTCTTCCTAAAGCATCTTGATATAATATTCTAGCTTCAGTTCCCACAACTAAATCATGAGCTTCTGCGTCTCTTATCCAGATATAATTATCTCTGTCTTGTCCTTTTCTATTAGGATCTATACATTCCATTGCTGCTTTGTCTGTTTTGATTAAATCTTCGTGTTTTCCACTTAGACAAACCCATCTAAATGGTCCATAGCCATAGTCAAATAACATAGGTCCCATAATGTCTTCTACATAAGATGGGAAAATAAATCCTTCACTTTCGTCAATACCATTTTTAGCTATTTCTTTTGCTCCGGCATCAAATACTGCTTTCATAAAACTATTGCCATAATCAAAGAAATAAGTTCCTTTATGTACTAACCTTTTAATTAGCTCAAAATGATGTTTTAAAGATTTGTCAACAAGCTTTGTAAATTTTTCTTTATCGTTATTTAACATTTCAGTTCTTTCTTTAAAAGTTAATCCTTGTGGGCAATATCCACCATCATAAGCAGCATGACAAGAGGTTTGATCTGATAATAAATCTATTTTTATATTATTTTCTACTGCATATTCAAGTAAATCTACAATATTACCATGGTAAGCAATAGCTATTGACTCTTTGTTTTCTATATGTTCTTTAGCAACTTTAAAGACTTCCCCTAAATCATCTATAGCTATATCTACCCAACCTTGATCTAATCTAGTTTTTATTCTAGAATAATCTACTTCCGCTATTATTCCAACTCCATTAGCTATTTCTATAGCCTTACCTTGAGCACCACTCATTCCCCCAAGACCTGAGGTTACAAACATATAACCCTTCAAATCTCCATCTTCTGGTATTCCCAACCTAATTCTTCCAGCATTTAAAATAGTATTATAGGTACCATGAACTATTCCTTGTGGTCCTATATACATCCAACCTCCTGCTGTCATTTGACCATAGTTTGCCACTCCCATTGCTTGAGCTTTAATCCAGTTTTCTTGATCGTCAAACATTCCTACCATTAAAGCATTAGTTATTATAACTCTTGGACTATTTGGATGGGATTTAAAAAGTCCTAAAGGATGACCAGAAGCTATAACCAATGTTTGCTCTTCTGTTAATTCTTCTAAGTATTTTTTTATAAGTCTATACTGCATCCAGTTTTGGCATACTTGCCCTGTTTCACCATAGGTTACTAGTTCATATGGATATAAAGCTACATCAAAATCTAAATTATTATCAATCATCACTTGAAAAGCTTTACCTTCAATACATCTCCCTTTGTATTCATCAATTGATTTTCCTTTTATTCTTCCTTCTGGTCTAAATCGATATCCATAAATCCTTCCTCCAGTTAATAACTCATCTAAAAATTCAGGAGCTAGAGTTTCATGTAATTCTTCAGGTATATAACGTAATGCATTCTTAAGAGCTATTTCTATTTCTCTTTGATTCAAGTTTAATTCTCTTTTTGGTGCCCTTCTTATACCTTCTACAAACTCTGGCATAGAAGGTAGTTTATTATTAAGCTTAATTGTCATAGCTTTTGAAATATTAATATTATCAGCCATATAAACTCCTCCTTTTTAGTTTAATTTACCTATATCATTTTCAATACTTTCTAAAATAGTATTGTTTTTAAGAATTTCTTCACATTTATTTATTTCTTTATACATTATTTTATCATGTTCTATTTTTTCAATTTCTTCCCTAACTATATTATAAGCTATTTTTGTTCCTTTTCCTAATCCCTTATTGCCTTGTAGGTCAATTCCTTGACATGCAGTCAATATTTCCATTGCTAAAACTTTTCGGGTATTATCTAGAATATTCCTAGCTTTCCTTGCTGCAATAGTACCCATTGATACATGATCTTCTTGATTAGCTGAAGAAGGTATAGAATCAACACTAGCTGGATGGGCTAAAACTTTATTTTCTGAAACTAAAGATGCAGCAGCATATTGTACAATCATAAATCCAGAATTTAATCCACCATTTTCTACAAGAAAAGCTGGTAAGCCACTCAATGAAGGATTTACTAACCTTTCCAGCCTTCTTTCAGATATATTAGCTAGTTCTGCTAAACTTATACCTAAAAAGTCAAAACTTAAAGCCATTGGTTGACCATGAAAATTACCACCAGATATTACTTCTTCTTCATCTTTAAAAATAAGTGGATTATCAGTAGCAGCATTAATTTCAATATTTACCTTTTCGGCTACATAATCAATTGCATCCTTGCTTGCTCCATGAACTTGAGGAATACATCGCAAAGAATAAGCATCTTGTACTCGTATTTCTCCTTGGGTAGTTGTCATATTGCTATCTTTTAATAGTTTTAATAAGTTTTTAGCTGTATCTATTTGTCCCCTGTGCGGCCTTACGTTATGAACTTTTTCATCATAGGCTGTTACTATACCTTTTAGTCCCTCTATTGTTAAAGCAGCAGCTACATCAGCAGTCTTACCCAGGATCATACTATCATATATAGTAAGTGCACCTATGGAAGTCATTACTTGAGTACCATTAATAAGGGCCAATCCTTCTTTAGAAGTAAGAACTACTGGTGAAATTTCAGCAAGTTTCATAGCTTCTTTTCCAGATATTCTTTTTCCTTCATAAAAAGCCTCTCCCTCACCTAACATCACAAGTACCATATGGGCTAATGGAGCTAAATCTCCACTAGAACCTAATGAGCCTTTTTCTGGTATTACTGGATGTACACCTTTGTTCAACATATCCATTAAAGTTTCAAGGGTGGATAACCTTATTCCGGAAAAACCTTTGGCCAAAGCATTAGCCCTAAGAAGCATAACCCCCCTAACAACTTCCTCATCAAGAGCTTCCCCTACTCCACAAGCATGACTTATTATAAGGTTCTTTTGTAAAGTTTCTGTCTCATCCTTAGTAATAAGTACATCACTAAATTTACCAAATCCAGTAGTAATACCATAGACTATCTTTTCATTATTAACCCATTCATCAACTAAACCTCTAGAGCTTTTTATTTTAGTTGTTGCCCTTTTTGACAATTCTACTTTGTAATTCTTTCTTACAACGTTTATAAATTGTTCAATAGATAATTGGTTTCCATCTATTATGACTTTATTCATCACATTACCTCCCTATATATCCTAGAGTTTAATTATATGGTACTTTATCTTACTAAAGCGCATGAAAAATCCACAGCTACATTAACTGTGGATTTTTTTTAAATTATTTGATTTTATTTGAGTATAAAATCTTTTTTTCATAATCTCCTCACTTCTATATAAAGCATAGTATTTACTTTCAATAGTGAATTTTATATAAATATAGAAACTACGAAAGACAAAGCGATATCAATAATACCAACTATAATAAAGATTTTACATAATGAATTATAAATGCTTTGTTTGTATTGCCAGATTTCTAACCTTTTTTTATCTCTAAAATTTGTTTTCTTGGCTATCTTCTTGCCTTTCCCTTTTAATTTCCTTCCTATTCTTCTCTTTAAAACATAATTAAAAATCTGAAATATTACGCCAATACCTAAGAAAAACGTAGCAATTGCAAATAAATTGTTGCTAAGTCTAAAAATTAAATAGTCTTCTCCCTTAATAATAAAGGAAATCAAAAATACTAAAAATATATTAATACCAAATAGTATACCAAAAGCCTTAAGATTCTTAGATTTTATTTTTCCCACAGCTTTCCCTCTTTACTATCCGTATTGGCAAATTTATTTGGGGTTCTTCTATTTCTTCTCCCTCTATTTTTTTAATAATCCGTCTAATGGAAACAGCTCCAATATCATATCCCGGTTCTTTAACTGTAGTTAATTTAGGCCTGTAAATAGAAGAAATTTTTATATCACCATAGCCAACTACTGTAATATCCTTTGGTACTTTTATACCTTGATCATATAAATAATTCATTACTCCTATAGCAACCTCATCTTGCCCACAAAATATGGCTGACATTTTCTCTTCTTTTAGTTGTTTTAAAACCTTTTCCCCTATATTATATCCATCTTCAATAGTAAATCCTTCGGCCTCTAAGATTATACTATTTTCTATTTCCAATTCTTTTAGCGCATTTTCATAGCCTTCTATCTTCGATTTCTCAATAGAGTTTTCATCTATAGACGCAGTAATATACATAATATCCCTATGACCTGCTTCTAACAAATATTTAGTCATTTCATAACTTGCCTCTACGCTATCAATAGACACTGTTGGTAATTCTTTAACATTTAAATATCTATTCAAATATATATAAGGAAGTTTATAGGATTTTAAAAGTTCAATAGCTTCATTATTCATTTTTTCAGATACTAAAATTATTCCTTCTGTCTGTTTTCCCGTTAACAAATTTATAAATTTAAGCTCTGATTTTCTATCTCCATAACTACTACATAATATAATATCATAGTCATACATTCTGCCTACTTCTTCAATACCACGAACTATCTCAGCTACATAAGGGTTGCCTATGTCGGTAACTATGATACCAATTAAATATGACCTTTTAGTTACTAATGTTCTAGCTACTTCATTAGGTTTATAACCTAATTTTTCAATTGCATCTAGAACTTTCTTTCTAGCCTCAGAACTGACAGGTTTTGAATCATTTATTACCCTGGATACTGTAGATATAGATACTCCAGCTACTTTTGCTACATCTTTTATTGTTGCCGGCATTTTTATCCTCCTCGTTTACTTATAACTCATTATACATTTTCAATTTATTATATCATATTTTTCACAATATGTATAATAACAACACCATATTCATCTATGTTAAATCAACCTTTTATCTTGTTAATAAATTTATGTAAACCTTTATCTATTATCAATCATTTTTATCTTAATTATTCCTTTTTTAACTATCTCAATCTTTTTTCATAGCATTATATAGGGATTCCAAACTCTCACTTAAAAATTTCATTTCTTCTTCCTCAAATCCCTCAAGTTCCCTCCCTAAAAATTCCCTTCTTTTTTGCACTACTTTATCAACTATCTCATATCCTAATGGTAAAACTTCAATTCTAACTACCCTCTTATCTTTTTCATCTTTTTTTCTTACGACTAATTTATTTTTTTCCATTCTATCTATTAAATCAGTAATTGTACTACAAGCTAAAGACGTTTTACGACTTAATTCACCTATTGTTAATTCTCCATTTCCTATTAATATTTGAAGAGCTGTAAATTGGGAGCCTGTAATGTTAAAATCCTTTAAAATTTCTCTCCCTTTAAGCCGTATTATATAATCGTTCTTTCTTAAATACCTTTCAATCTTTATAACATCTTCCCATGTTCCTTTGTTTTTCAAATAAATCTCCTCCAAATTTTTTCTTGTAATTGAATTTTATAGTTTATCATAAATAAAGTCAATTACCTATATTTTTTGTAACTTTTCAAGTATACTGTAGACAAAAAAGGATTTATTCCCTTTATATAGAATATTATATCCAAATATGATATTATATCCTTGTGCCAGTATTTAAAATCAAAAGAAAAGAGGAGTAGTTTATGAAAAGTAAACGTATCTCTATAGTTATCGTTCCTGATATTGAGAAAGTAAAAAGGTTATCAATACCTAAATGGCTACCAAAGACTATTCTCGGCTTTCTAGCTTGTCTTATTTTAGCTATATCCTTATTGATAATAAATATTCATTCATCCTATAAAGTTCTTAACGCAAAATATAATGAACAGAAAGAAGAAATTTCTCTTTTAGAAAAAGAAAATACAAACAAAGACGAAGAAATTTCAAATTTAAAATCATCCACTGAAACATTTAGAGAAAAAACTGAGGAAGTTGAAGAAAAACTAGAGGAAATTGACAAATTACAAAAACAACTTGAGAAAATGGCAGGTGTTAAAGCGCCTTCAAGGGGTCGAGGCATACATGAAAGAGCAGATTTAAAGGACTCTAAGCCTGAATCGGAAATGGCAGGTTTAAACCAGGTGTTAAATGATAAAGAAAAGGAGGTACAAGATTTTATTGTAGATGTAGAAAAAAAGTTTGATGATTTAGAAAAGGTCCCTGATTTAAAACCTGTTAATGGAAGATTAACCTCTCGTTTTGGCTATAGACAAAATCCTTTTGGACAAAATATGCAATTTCATCAAGGCCTAGACATTGCAAATACATCTGGCACAATAATAGAGGCCGCTGGAAAAGGAGAAATAGTCTTCTCTGATCACAAAAGCGGTTATGGGAAAACCATAATAATTGACCATGGAAACAATTATAAAACATTATATGCACATAATAGTAAACTACTTGTCAACGTGGGGGATATTGTTGAAAAAGGGCAGCCTATTTCAGAAATGGGTTCCACAGGTAGAAGTACTGGTAGTCATTTACATTTTGAAATACATAAAAATGACAATCCTATTGACCCATTTAACCTTTTAAAATAAAAAATAAGGAGGATAATCACATGTTCGGTAAAAAAAGAAAACAGATGAACCATATGATGGATAACTTAGATTCTATTATTGGAGATAACATGATAATAATAGGAGATATTAAAGGAAGTGGCAGTATTAGAATCGATGGTACAGTAGAGGGAGATATTGATTATACTGGAGACATAACTATAGGTGAAACTGGACATATTAAGGGAAATATCATTTGCAACAATATTATAATCGGAGGTAAAATTGACGGAAATATCAATGCTAAGGAACAGCTAAGTTTACTTCCATCAGGCGAATTAATAGGAGATGTTGAAGTTATAAATCTTGTAGTAAATGAAAATGCTATTTTTGAAGGTCATTGTAAAATGAAACAAGTAAGCGAAACTTTAATGTTCGAACAACCAAAACTTGCAAGTAAAGAAAAAGCAGAGTAACTCTGCTTTTTCTTTACTTTACAAAAATCTGAAAACTATTTGGCATAACTTCAAAAGTTGCTGGTAAATTTCCACCATATTCTCCATCAATATCTATAGGAACCTTTTCTTCTGTATATACGGACATTTTTTTAGTTTTAAAATATTCCACGTTAGGATGTTTTATATGCTCTCCTTTAAATATATTGATAAATATAGCAACTAAATCCTGTATTTCAGATTTTTTTATTATTATAGTGTCTAAATACCCATCAAATACATTAGCCTTAGGGGCAAGATTTTTAAATCCCCCTATAGAAGAACTGTTAGATACTAAAAACAATAATATATCTTCTTCCATTGTATACTCTTCACTTTCAAACTTCACTCTTATTGGTTCAAATTTTTGCTTTGGAATTTCTTTAAGTCCTTCTAAATAATACGCCATTCTCCCTAATATAGCCTTAACTTCAGGCTGTACTTGATAGCCTACATTAGTTAAAAGCCCACTAGCTGCTACATTTATAAAATATTCATCATTTACCTTTCCTAAATCTACATCCATAGTTTTACCTTTTCGAATCATATCAAAAAATTCTCTACTATTTGTAGGTAGATCCATGTAATTAGCAAAATCATTTACAGTTCCTGCAGCCAACAAAGCTACTGGAATCTTTCGTCCACCTTTTACTATTCCTTTAGCTATTTCGTTAACTGTACCATCCCCACCACAAGCTATTATGCCATCCCAATCCTCTTTGCAAGCCTTAATAGTTTCTTTCATAGCATCATTTTTTCTTCTAGTTTCAAACTTATTTATAGTATATCCAGAGTCTAATAGCATCTTAGAAATATGCTCTACTTTTCTTTGAATTAACTGCCTACCGGACGATGGATTACAAATTATCTTAATTTTTTTCATTAGTACCGCCTTCCTAATATTAATTAACAGAGTTTATAATATTTTTAGCGACATCAGGACGATCCGTTATAATACCGCTAACACCAAATTTGTACACTAGCATTAATTCTTTTTCCCCATTTACAGTAAAAGGATTAACTGAAATCCCATTTTCTATTGACTCTGTTACTATTTCTTCGTTTATTGTATAAAATAAAGGATGTATTGCATCAGCATGTAGCTTTTTTGCATACTCCCAAGGAGAAACCATTCCCCCTATATAGAGTATACCTGTTTTTATATCAGGTGCCAACATCTTCATTTTAAGCAAACTATAATGGTTAAAAGAAGAAATTAACACCTTTTCTTCTAATTTATAAATTTTTATAATTCTTATTAAATCCTCTTCAATGTTATCATAAAATATAGGACCATTCTTTAGCTCTATGTTCAATAATATACTTTGTTCTTTTACAAACTGAAGAACTTCTTCAAGTAAAGGTATTTTCATATTAGTATATTTTTCATCAAACCAGCTTCCAGCATCTAATTTTTTTATCTCTTCCAAGTTTAAGTCCCTAATATATCCTATTCCATTTGTAGTTCTATCTACTTTCTCATCATGACAAACTACTAAATGTCCGTCCTTACTTCTATGAACATCTATCTCTATAGCATCAGCTTCCATTTCTACAGCCTTTTTATATGATATTAACGTATTTTCAGGTGCATAAAATGAAGCTCCTCTATGAGCAATAATTAACGGTTTATTCATAAAACTCCCCCTTTAGACATTAAATATATTACTATTATATACCTTTTAGTCCTTTTCTTCTAATATTTTTTGCATATTACTTGCTTGATAACCACATTCTTCTGCAAAATCTTTAAAAGCTTTTGCAATTTCTACATCTTCAATTTCTTTAGAATATACTTCATAATCTCTTACCATTTCCTGGGCATCTAATATTTTCTTTTTAAGTATTTCTTTAGTACTTAACTCCATTAAATCACTTTTCCTTTCTTATTAATATTTTTACTAATTACTTTTCTTTTCACTA
>Ga0079226_10001681_pt1 | contig 17007 bp, 18 predicted proteins | sample Poulit2014_FD_76345 | JGI IMG/M metagenome (GOLD analysis project Ga0079226, IMG submission 76345) | Agricultural soil microbial communities from Georgia to study Nitrogen management - Poultry litter 2014 | ecosystem: Environmental > Terrestrial > Soil > Agricultural land | place: USA: Georgia...
CTTATCGACTGGTGACACTTGAGACAAACTGATGTTAAATAAGCTTTATTTCACAAATTTAGTCACGTTTACTTTTGCAAAGTCACGTTTGCCTTCGCGTAACGTTTACGATTTCATTCAAGCCTTTCAGAAAATTCAAACTGAAAAATAATGAAAACTGTGGTATAATAGATAATGAAAGGGAGGTTTTTAAATAATGGCAACTTTTGGAAGAGCAAATGCTCCTATTGTCCCGTCAGAATTTGGTGAACCGTTTCCTATTGACACACATGTTCTTTTTCATGTACATAACCGTTTAGAAAGTGGCACGATTACCAAACAATTGAAAAATTCAGCGGTAATCGAACTGGATGAAACTGATGAAAACCAAGAATTAATTAACCAAAGTAACGGTGTGGTTATCATCAATTACAAACATATGAAAAAAGCATAAAAAAAAGCAACAGAGTTAAATATTCTCTGTTGCTTTTTTTCATTTATTTTGTTCCAAACAAACGATCACCAGCATCGCCAAGACCAGGAACAATATATCCATTTTCATTCAAATGATCATCCAAAGCTGCTGCATAGATATCAACATCTGGATGTGCTTCTTGTAAAGCTTTTACACCTTCCGGAGCAGAAACAAGACAAACAAATTTAATATTGGAGGCCCCGCGTTTTTTCAAGGAGTCAATAGCCATAATTGCAGACCCACCTGTTGCAAGCATTGGGTCGACAACAAATAATTGACGACTTGCAATGTCTTCTGGCATTTTTACAAAGTATTCATGCGGTTCTAGCGTTTCTTCATCACGATACATTCCCACATGGCCTACTTTTGCTGCTGGAATCAACTCTAAGATTCCGTCGACCATGCCCAGGCCAGCTCGTAAAATAGGAATAATGGCTACTTTCTTTCCAGATAACGTTTTTTGTGTCGATTTGGTAATCGGTGTTTCGATTTCAACATCCTCAAGTGGCATGTCACGTGAAATTTCATAAGCCATTAACATAGCAATTTCGTCAACCACTTCACGAAATACTTTTGTTCCACATTCTTTATCTCGGATAATCGTTAGTTTGTGCTGGATCAACGGATGATCAATTACTTGAAAATTTCCCATTGTTTCCTCTCCTCGTTTCTATTAGCAAATTGTTTCTTTTATTGTAATTCATATTTCCTGTTCATACAATACTTCCTAGCAGATTTGCTGATTTTCAACCTAATTTTTTGATAAACAAAATGTCTGCCACTTTTTTTCAGCTTTTTTTAAACTAAAAATCACAGAAACAATCCACCTCATCTTTTAATTGTATACAAATTTGTTCCTCATCTATTGCTTGCAAGAAACTCATTCCGTCTGAAATCAATCGAAAGTCATCTTTACAAATACCCAATCTCACTCTAGCTATATCGAGATAGTCATTCTGTATAGATTGGATGAGCATCCGTCAATTTTTTTACGCTTTCTTTGACTTGAGTTAATACAGCTTCATCGTCTTTGTTACTTAACACCTTCACAATGAGCTCGGCTACTTCTTGGGCTTCTGTTTCTTTAAAGCCTCTACTTGTGATTGCTGGAGTTCCCACACGAATACCACTTGTCTTAAATGGACTGAGCGATTCAAATGGAATGGAATTCTTATTGACGGTAATATTGACAGAATCCAATAACTGTTCGGCATCCTTACCCGTCATTTCAAAATCTCTTACATCTATTAAAAGCAAATGATTATCTGTTGCACCTGAAACCAAGCGAGCTTTTGGTGCTTGGTTGAAGACTTTTGCCATTGCTTGGGCATTATCTAAAACCTGTTGTGAATATTCTTTAAAACTTGGATCTAACGCTTCTTTAAAGGTCACCGCTTTTCCAGCAATCACATGTTCTAACGGTCCACCTTGAATACCTGGAAAGACATTACTATTCACTTTTTTAGCTAACCCTTCATCATTGGTCAAAATCATTCCGCCACGAGGACCACGCAAGGTTTTATGTGTGGTAGTTGTAGTGATATCTGCATAAGGCACTGGACTTGGATGAAGTCCAGCTGCAACTAATCCAGCAATATGGGCCATATCCACCATAAGTTTTGCCCCCACTTCGTCAGCAATCTCTCGGAACTTTTCAAAATCAATGGTCCGAGAATACGCACTGGCGCCGGCGACAATCAATTTCGGTTGATACTTTCTAGCTAAAATCCGTACCACTTCATAATCAATCACTTCAGTCGATGGATCCACGCTGTAACTCACAAAATGATAAGTTTTACCACTAAAATTCACTGGAGAGCCATGAGTTAAATGACCACCTGCTGCCAAATCCATTCCTAAAACAGTATCTCCGGGTTCAATCAGTGAGAGATAAGCTGCTGTATTTGCTTGTGAACCTGAGTGAGGTTGGACATTGGCATACTTAGCCCCAAATAGCTCTTTGGCACGATCAATGGCTAAATTTTCAACAACATCGACAAATTCACAGCCACCATAATAACGACGTCCAGGATAACCTTCTGCATATTTATTAGTCAAAATGCTTCCTTGTGCTGCCATCACAGCATCTGAGACAATATTTTCCGAGGCGATTAATTCCAAATTGTTTTGTTGACGATTTGTTTCTTTTTCGATTGCTGACCATAAGGCTGTATCTTTTTCTTTAAAATCCATTGTGATCCAACACCCCTTTTGCTTTTCTGATTGCATTGTACCATAAATCGAAACAGAAACCTTCTGTATGTTAAAAAATAGTGCGTGAGCTTTAATAATTGTTCGGTTCTTTCAACTAAAATTTCCGATTTTCTTTATCTTAATTGGAATTAGTGCTCCACTTTACTTTTACCTCAAGATTTGTGCAAAAACACTGGCGCAAACACAAAAAATTTAAAAGGGAATACCTAAAGAATGCCTGTCAGAAATCTGACAGGCATGTTTTATTTCTCAAAAAACTTTTGTCCGGCTGATTTTTTCAAACGATTCATATAAGCCGTGCCTAAGCCTACTTCAGGAAAGGTTTGGACAAAGATGATATCTAATTGTAACTTAGGATCATCCAGAGCACGTAAACCTGCAAACAATCCTTTTGTTGCTGATTGGACACTATCATTTGCATACATGAACACAGCCGCCGTTGAGGCACGAACCTCTTCTGCAATCGCGGGTCCACTCAAAACACCAATTCTTAACTGGTGGTTGTTTCCCCAAGCAACAGCTTTTTGCCAATCATCAGAATGAATCATTAAAACTTTGGTGTTTGGCGCATAATGCTTATATTTCATGCCTGGTGAGCGCGGAGCTTCCGATTCTTTTAATAGATGTTTATCTACCAAAACTTCAATACCTAATTCTTTTTCAAGTTGTTCTTTGGTTACAGCACCTGGACGTAAGATCATTGGTGGTTGTAAAGGATCACTTAGGTCTAACACAGTAGACTCAACCCCAATACTTGTCGGGCCTCCTTCTAAGATACCAGCGATTTTCCCTTTTAAATCATGATACACATGCTCAGAAGTTGTCGGACTTGGTTTTCCTGAAGTATTGGCACTGGGACCGACCAAAGGAACACCTGCTGTTTGAATCAAAGCCAAGGTAGCTTCATGATTGGGCATTCGAAAAGAAACTGTATCTAAACCAGCTGATACTTCTTTAGGAAAGGCATTCGCTTTAGTTTTAAAGATCAACGTTAAAGGTCCCGGCCAAAAAGCATTCACAAGTTGTTGTGTCATTGGATGAATCGCGGACACATACTTTTTTACTTGTTCAAAACTTTCTACATGCACAATTAAAGGATTATCACTTGGTCGTCCTTTAACGGCAAAGACTTTTTTTACAGCTTCAGCCATTAAAGCGTTAGCGCCTAGCCCATAGACCGTTTCAGTAGGAAAAGCAATTAATTCGCCTTTTTGCAAAAGTTTCGCCGCTTTAAAAATTTCCGTTTTTGTGAATCGTTTTGTTTCCATTAGTTATCCACACACTCTTTTCTTTCTTTTCAAGAGTTATCAACAATTCTGTCCCACTTATGCACATTTTGTGGATAAGTGAGATTTTCTCTTGGGATAACTCTGTTCATATCTCCTATTATTTCCTTTTTCGCGAAATATCGCGCTTTTCATTCTTCTTTTTATACATTTTCAAAAGTTATACACAAAACTGTGGATAACTTAATGCACAAAAACCATCCGATTTTGTCCAGCTAAATCTTTTAATACTTGAACTTCTTTTCTTGGAAAGGCCTGTTGAAAGATTTCTTGAACTTTTGGACCTTGTTGAAAGCCAATTTCTAAAAAAATTTGGCCGTTTATTGCAAGCTTTTTTTGTGCTTGCCTTGCAAGTTTTTGATAAATCGCATAGCCGTTATTTTTGGCAAACAAAGCTTCTTTGGGCTCATACTTTCGTACACTAGCATCCATCAATGGCCATTCTTCTTCACTGATATAAGGTGGATTAGAAATCAAGATATCAATGGGGTCTTTAATTGGCTCCAATGTATCCCCTTGAAAAAAAGCAACATCTGCTCTTAAATTTTGAGCATTAGCTTGTGCTTGGATCAAAGCTTTTTCTGAAATATCAGTAGCTAGAACCTGCCATATAGGACGTTCTAGCTTCAAAGTGACGGCGATTGCTCCTGTACCCGTGCCCACATCAACAACTCTTTTATTTTCATTTCTGCTTATGTTTTGTTTCAAACATAAATCAACCAATTCTTCAGTTTCAGGACGCGGAATCAAGGTGTCATGGGTTACTTTAAATCTTCGCCCAAAAAATTCTTCGTATCCCAATAAATATTGAGGTGGCATATCCGTTAATAACAAATCAATATCTGTTTTGATCTGATTTTCAGCTTGTGACGTGATAACCTCATTCATGTGCAGCAACCAATCGGTCATTTGCCAATTTTTTCTATGCAAGAAGAGATAAAAAATTGCATGACCTTCTTTATCCTGACTCTCTAAACAAGAAGAAGCCCACTTTAGGACTTCTCGATAGGTTTTAGCCATTGTTCATCTCTTCTAATTTTGACGTTTGGTCATAAATAATTAAAGCATCAATAATTTCATCGAGCTCGCCACCTAAAATTTTATCCAATTTTTGAATGGTTAACCCAATACGATGGTCGGTCACACGGTTTTGCGGGAAGTTATAAGTACGAATTCGTTCTGAGCGGTCGCCTGTTCCCACGGCAGATTTTCGATTTGCGTCATATTCGCTTTGCGCTTCTTGTTGAGTCTTGTCATAGACTCGCGCGCGCAACACCTTCATCGCTTTTTCGCGGTTTTTGATTTGAGAGCGTTCATCTTGCATCGCCACTACGATGCCGGTTGGAATATGTGTCAGGCGTACTGCAGATGCCGTTTTATTGACATGCTGACCACCAGCACCTGAGGCATGATAAATATCGGTCCGAATGTCTTTATCCTCAATATCTAGTTCGACTTCTTCAGCTTCAGGCATCACGACAACCGTTGCTGTAGACGTATGGATTCGTCCTTGTGATTCTGTAGAAGGCACACGTTGTACACGATGCGCGCCACTTTCATATTTTAATTTAGAATAAACATTATCACCGGTAATCATCATGATGACTTCTTTATAGCCACCAATGCCTGTCACATTGGCATCCATGACCTCCACTTTCCACCCTTGTGATTCAGCATAGTGTTGGTACATGTTAAATAAGTCACCAGCAAATAAGGCCGCTTCATCCCCACCTGCTGCTCCCCGGATTTCCATAATAATATTTTTATCATCATTAGGATCTTTCGGTAATAACAAAATAGTAATTTTTTCTTCCAATTCATCTTTTTCATTTTTTAAATCAGCCAACTCTTCTTTAGCTAAGTCAGCCATTTCTTCTTCTAAGTTTTCACTAAGCAAATCTTCATCATCTGAGATACCTTGAACGACTTTTTTATAGCGTTCATAAACACCAACAGTTTCACGAAGATCGGCTTCTTCTTTAGAAAGTTTCATAAAGCGATTGGTATCTGAAATCACTTCTGGGTCACTCAATAATTCATTGAGTTCCTCATAACGATCGGCAATTGCTTGTAACTGGTCGTACATATTCATTTCTCCTTATGTAGCAGTTTTTCTCTGCGATTTTTATTCATTCTCTTTTATTTCGGGATGAAAGTAATGATGGCGACATACTGGATAGTACGCCTCATTGCCACCAATTTGCACTTGGGTTCCTTCATAAACAGGAACTCCATTTATATAATGCAAATTCATGATTGCTTTTTTATGACAAAACCAACAGATTGTCTTCATCTCTTCGATTTTATCCGCATATAATAACAAGTACTTAGAACCTTCAAAAAGTTCGTTGCGGAAATCATTTTTTAATCCAAAGGCCATGACTGGAATATGTAATTCATCTACAATTTTTGTCAGTGCTAGGACATGTTCTTTCTTTAAAAATTGTGCCTCATCGATTAGCACGCAAAATGGTTTAAACTCTAAATGTTTGATTACATCAAATATGTCTGTTTCCTCAAAAATAGGCACAGCTGCTTCTTTTAAACCAATACGGCTAGCAATTTGTCCAATACCATCTCTTGTATCCAATCCACTCGTCATCAAAACGACTGGTTTATTTTGTTCCTGATAATTATGGGCAACTTTCAAAATTTCAATCGATTTTCCACTATTCATCGCGCCATATTTAAAAAATAACTGGGCCATTGTTTCCCCTCCATCGTCTCCACTTAGTTAGTATAATCGAAAAAGACGATTTTTTACAGTGCTAGTTATTGAAAAGATGGTTTTTACCAAATCATCATTTTATTCAACAAGACAATTCTTATTAGTTTGCCAAGCTTTTTTCGTCAAAGTCAGTTCAATGCTATCTCGGCGTTTATTTTGTTGATCTACCCAACTATTCACATGTTTTTGAACTATTTGAAAACCGACTTTTTCATATAAATTTAACGCGACATTATTTGTTGCATTCACATCCAGTTGAATTTGTTGACAGGTAAAATTTTTAAAGATCAAAGCAATCCCTTTTTCTACCGCAGCAAATCCATAGCCATATCCCTGTTTATCTACATTATCAATTTTAATATCAAATTGAAATACACGTTCATTCAAACGTTCAAAACAAAATTCTCCAATTGGTTCATTTTCTTCATCCAAAATAAGCAAGAAGGCCGCATCTGGGTGGTCGTAGCCGGCTATCGCTTCTTCTACTTGTTTCGTTGTCTTTTTCAACCCCAGAGGAAATCCGATGGGAGCCATAATTTTAGGATTCGCCCAAAAGCCTCGAATAATCGGTGCATCTGTATTTTGAGCTTTACGAAAGCTTATTTTTTTCGTCATTTTTGATCTGCCTTTCTAGCCAAAGTACGACTTGTTTAGCTGTTTGTTCTTTAGTCAAATAAGAAACATCTAAGAAATCAACATTTTCTTTTTTGGAAAACCAGTCACGCTTTAATGGCAGCAAATGTTTTAATTGGTAATCAAAAAAGCTACGTGAACGTAAGGAATCTGCTTGTTTTCTTTTTTCTAAAATAGTATCTTGAGCATCTAAAAATAAAATACGCTCTGGTTGGCAACGTTTCAATTGCTGTAAAGGTTTATTTAACGAGTGTTCGACTTTCCAGTTTTTGTGTAAAGACAGTGGATAATTTAAAGTATAAAACTCAATTTCCTCCGCTCCGAAATCTTGGAGTGTGATGGGATACTTTTGATTGTTTTGCCAACGAACAATTTCTTCTTTGATCCAAAGCTTTTGGATTTCAAGATAGTCTTTTTGATTATTCTTGTCTAATTGACGTCTGTTTATTGCTTTGATTACTTGTTGATTTTCTTCAAAACTTATATGATAAGTAGTCACTTGCTCAATAAGTTTTAATGCTGTTGTTTTGCCGACAGCCATTGATCCTTGCAAAGAAAAAACTCGCCCCATATGTTTACTCCTTTACTTGATTTCGTTTTAAATTTCCATCTATACTATAACACAAGTCAAAATGATTACCTTATTTAAAAAATGGTAATAAGAGTACACCTTACATCCGAGCGGCGTTTGTTTGATAAATGATCTTCAAACTCTATATCGCATAACTGCATTTTCATAAACAATTTCACCAAGCATTGTTCAAAAATATATGTCCTTGCCCACTCAAAAAGGACTAGAAAGTCATCTTTCTAGTCCTTTTCCTTCATTTTTTAAGATTATTGAATAGTGATTCTCTTTTTTTCTTTGTCTTCTTTACTTGTTTTTGGTAATTCTAAGTTTAAGACACCATCTTTAAAATTGGCTTCGATTTTTTCTTCATCGATTCCTTTTAGCATAAATTGACGGCGATAAGATTGACTACTGCGTTCTTTTCGTAAGAAGTTGCCTTCTTCATCTTTATCTTCTGTCACACTGCTGCGGTTTGCGGCAATGGTCAAGATTCCATCGTCATAGTCAACATCTAAATTTTCTTTATCAAAGCCAGGCAAATCGGCTTTTACTTCATAACTGTTGTCTTTTTCTTTGATATCGACTTGAAAATTGTCATTTCCCATAAAATTTGTGAAGAAATTGTCAAAAAATCGGTCTCCTGACATGAAATTATTGTTTCTTGGTGTAATGTTTGCCATGGTAAATCCTTCCTTTCAAAATTTTCCTTGCTGCAAAGATATGGCAATCCTTTTGCAGGCTACAACTTTTTTCAATCGATCCATAAGGCCCTTTTCAACCTTACAAGTCTATTGTAGTCAGTTTTCTGTTAAATGTCAAAAAATTAGCACTCTGAGTGTTCGAGTGCTAATTTTGTTTATTTTAAATAGGAATCAAAGAAATGAAGAATTCGATTATAGACAGCTTCTGACCAAAAATCCCCTTCATGATCTGCCCCTTCTACTAATAATAACTGTGACAAAATACCAGCTTGCGTCACTTTGTCAAACATTTGCTCCGATTGCTGACAAGGGACCACACGATCTGCTGTTCCATGTAATAGAAAAAGCGGACACTCTGTTTTCCGATCATCCACGATTTTTATAGGACTCATCGCCTGAATCAATTCTTGCTTTTGTGAAAGGCTACCACCTAACATTTGCTGAATTCTTTGCTCATTTCCTTCTTCAAACTGCTTCCCGCTTTCTTGATATAGCTCATTTAAATCAGTTGGGCCAAAACAAGAAACTGCACAAGAAATTTGATCGGATACATTGCTCCACTCTGATGTTTGGTAGCGAGGGTCATCCCCAGTAAGGGCTACTAGTTGTGCTGTATTTCCGCCAGAAGAGGTTCCCCAAAATCCAATTTTTTCAGGATTGACCCCATATTCTTTCCAGTGACTTCGTAAAAAACGAATAGCTGTTTTACTATCTTCCAAAAAAGCCGGCATTGCCTCTCCATCCAAATAACTACGGTGAGTGATTGTTGCCACCACATACCCTTGACGTGAAAATTCAGCTAATTGTGGTAATTCATAAGTAACATCTGGAAAAGTCCAACCACTTCCTTGCAAAAAAATAACAGTTGGATAAACTTGGCTAGAATCCATTTCAAAAGACCAAGGAATAAGCAGTTGCATTTTCAATTCTTTTCCCGTCTTTGTTGAAAAAGTCACGTCAGGAACTAGCCGCGAATTACCAACTTGTTGGGGATTATTCTTTAGTGTTTCGATCATTTTTATTCTTCCTTTCAAAGTCGATTTTATTTAAAAGCTCTTGAAAAATATCGTTATAAATAGCAGAATACAAGTGAATTCCATCGCTAGTATAGGAGGCTTTTAATTGTTCTTTTTCATCTTTTAAATTCTTATTGACATCTACGAATTCATAAGAAAACTGTTTGCAAAGAGAGGCTATCGCTTGATTTGCTTGCATCAGCTGCTTATTATTACGCTTTTTACTTGCTTCTAATAACCAAGTTTCTTTTCTTCCAACCCGTAACATTTTTTCTTCATTCACAGGGTAAAAAGCTAAAAATATCAGACGACAATGTGGTAACCTTTTTTTAACTTGTTCAAATAGTTGTTCAATCCTTTTAAGCAGTGTCTCTTGTTGGTAATTAGGATCATTTAAATCATTCGTGCCAATATTTATCACTAAAATTCTTGGCTTGAGATCAAAAATTACCGTGTCTATGACTTGTAAAAATTCCGTGGTATCAAAGCCACTAACTCCTCGATTAAAGACTTTTCCATTTTGCTTTGCTTTTTTCCACAATGCTTCGACAGGAAACTGTTCCATCAATGAAGAGCCTGTAAAAACAATGGCATTCTTTTCGGCTTCTTTGTTTTCTTTACGATACCGTTTGATAGTTTCATTATCCAAAAAAAATCCTCCTTTTCTACTAGTATACACGGATAACTTTTTCATTGAAGTTTTTTTTCTATCCCATTGACAAAAGCCCTGAATATATTGATTCAAGGCTTTTGTTCGGTGCTTTCAAAATACTATTCTGTTTTGTTGGATTGAAAGAAAGTTCCGGCTGATTTAGCGGGTAGTGTCATGATTCCCAAATTCTTTTTCGAATCCGTAATCAGTACTTTCTTTTCTGAAGAACTGTCATTAAAAAGCACGACAACAAAGGAATCATCCACGTTTTTAAAAGCCACATTTTTTAACGATTTCGTTTGTTTGGTAACAATTCTTTTCGCACCGGGACGAATATATTTACTAAAATGAGCTATTCCATACCAATTTATGAATTTGATACACTGCACCAATCAAACCGGCATCATTTCCTAGTTTGGTTTGCTCAATAGAGGCCATCCCTTTTTCTTTCAAAAAGGCAATGCTGCCGTGCCTTTTTTCCATTGTTTCTAGGGTTTGTGTCAAACGTTCAAAAAAATGATCATTCTCACTGATTCCCCCACCAATTAAAACGACTTCTGGGTCAAAACAACTAATTAAATTCATTATTCCCATAGACAAGTCCTGATAAAACTGTTGAAGAATTTTTTTAGCGATTTCATTGGAATCCTCTTGTTCCAGAATTACTCTTGCATCGGTAATCTTTTGAAACTCTGGATTTATCTTTTTCATGGCTTGGTTATACCGATAACACAAACCACCAACCACGGCGGCTCGTTGATTCAAAGACACGACTTCAATATCTCCTTTTTTGGGTAGTCGATCAATCATCATCCAGCCAAACTCACCGGCCATGCCATGACGGCCACGATAAACCTCACCATTTATGACAATTCCTCCACCCATTCCTGTCCCTAAAACGACACATAGGTAGTTCTCTATTCCTTGGGCATTTCCGATCCAATTCTCAGCAATTGCAGCTGCATTGGCATCATTTTCTACAAAAACAGGAAGTGTTATCTGTTGCTCGATTTCATCTTTTAAATTGATACCATATAACGACTTGATGGCTCCAGCTGTGGTCATTTTCCCATCTTTTTGAATTACCCCCGGAGCACTAATACCAACTCCTTTGATATTTTTATTTTTTTTTTGAAAATCACGGATGATTTTGACTAGATCAAAAAGAAAGGATTTTTTTTCTAAACTGGTGGGCATAAATGCCCGTTCTGACACTTCTCCTCTCTCATTGACTAGCGCATACTTGATACTTGTTCCTCCGACATCGATGCCAATATACATATCCTTCATTTCCTCTCACACTTTTTGACTGATTTTCCTTCTACCAAACGCCCTTTTAGTTCAAATGATTTCCCTTGTGTCTTGTTATCAATCAAATCTACTAAATGGTGAACAGCAAGTCTTCCTTGCTCTTCGATTGGATTTTTTATGGTTGTAAGCTTTGGCTCGAAATACTCCAACAAATCGATGCCATCAAATCCCATCACACTGAAATCTTGTGGTACTTTATAGTTTAAAGCTTTTAACCCTTTGACAATCCCAATCGCACTTAAATCATTTCCTGCCAAAAAGGCAGTTGGCCAGTTGTTTTTCTGCTGAGTTAAAAAGTTCTCAACTGCTTGAAACGCTGCTTTTTCTTCAAACTTCCCTTCTAATAACAGCTCTTTTTCTAGAGGAATTCCAGCCAGTTTTAAAGCCTTACAATAACCTGCAAAACGTTCGTCACTATCGTAAACACCTTGAAACCCACTGACAAAAGCAATTCGTTTGTGTCCTTGGCTTAAAAGATAATTGGTAGCTTTTTCTCCTGTTGTGAAAGAATCAAAAACCACACTACCAACCGTCTTTCTGGTTGTTTTCCGATCAATAAAAACGGCACTGATTTGTTCATGTTCAATGGCTGCAATGTCTTGTTCATCAATCAAATCTTCAAAACCGATGATGCCATCTACAACATTGCCCATGATACTATTTATGATTACTTGCTTATCTGAAGTAATGAATACATTGACGCCATAGCCAAGTTTTTCTGCTTCTTTTGCGATAGCTTCAACTAACGGACTAAAATAAGGTCCACTAATTGTGTTGGTATAAAAACCCAACATTTTGGTTTCTCCTGATTTTAATTGTTTTCCCATGACGTTTGGAACATAATGCAAGCGTTTTGCTGCTTCAAGCACGCGCGCTTTTGTTGCTGGTTTAACCACATTGATGTCATTTAATGCTTTAGACACTGTCGCAATCGAAACACCCGCTTCTTTTGCCACATCATGAATCGTTACTCTATTTTTCATACTTCCCTCTTATAAAAACGTTTTTATTTTATAAATACACAATAAATCAAAACGGTTACATTTACAAGTAATCTGTTGTTGATGGTACACGTTTCGCTTATTTGAAATAAAAATCACGCTGGTACTTATCGTACCATCGTGATTTTTTTCTTTATAATTTTTCACCATTGCTTTCAATTACTTTTTGATACCAAGCAAACGAATCTTTTTTTGATCGGTTGAGCGTGCCATGCCCTCGATTATCTTTATCGACATAAATCATACCATAGCGTTTTTCCATTTCTCCAGTACCAAAACTAACTAAGTCGATGATGCCCCAGGGGGTATAGCCCATTAAATCAACACCATCTTCGGTAACAGCTAACTTCATTTGCTCGATGTGAGCCTTGAGGTAATCGATGCGATAAGGGTCATGAATCGTTCCATCTGTTTCCACTTTATCATAGGCGCCAAAACCATTTTCAACAATGAACAAGGGGAGGTGATACCGTTCATAAACCACATTTAAAATATAACGCAGGCCAACCGGATCAATTTGCCAGCCCCAATCACTAGCATTGACATAAGGATTATCAGTCCATTTTGCTTGTGGAAAGTCTGGGATTTTTCCCCCAGAGACATTTTCAACTGTCGTTACTGCACCAGACATATAATAACTAAAACCGATATAATCAACGGTGCCTTTTTTTAAAGTTTCTTTTTCTGCTTCAGTAATCTGAATCCGGTATCCTTTAGTTTCCCAATCTTTTAATGCATATTCAGGAATGTAGCCACGAGCATGGATATCACTGTAAAAAAACCGACGATTCATTACTTTTAAAGTCGCCATTTGATCCTCTGGTTTACTTGAGTAAGGGTACACTGGGACATAAGCCATCATACAGCCAATTTGAAAGTCAGGATTGATTTCATGACCTAATGTGACAACTTTCGCACTAGCAATCAACTCGTTGATTGCTGCTTGAAAAATAACTTCTTCATGATTTTCGTCTTCTTCCAATAAAATAGCAGAATTGGTCCAGGTATGTAACTGACTTTGCCCATCTGCTTGATTATTTATTTCATTAAATGTCATCCAATACTTCACTTTATCTTTATAACGAGTCATAACAGTTTTTGCATAATGGACAAAAAAATTGATTAACTTTTTATTTCGAAACCCACCATATGTTTCATATAAGTGATAAGGCAACTCAAAATGAGAAAGAGTCACAACTGGTTCAATGCCATTTTTTAGCAATTCATCAAAAAGGTCGTCATAAAATTGCAAACCTGCTTCATTAGGTTCGCTTTCATCGCCATTTGGGAAAATTCGGGTCCAATTTATGGACGTTCGAAATGCTTTTAGCCCCATTTCGGCAAATAAGGCGATGTCTTCTTTATAGCGATGATAAAAATCAATTGCTTCATGATTGGGGTAGTTTTCTCCAGGAACAATCCCTTTTGTGATTTTACGGGCCACTCCATTGGCTCCTGCTGTCATAACATCTGCTGTACTAATGCCTTTGCCATCTTCATTCCACGCGCCTTCTACTTGATGTGCGGCAACGGCACCCCCCCATAAAAAATTATTGGAAAATGTTTTTTCCATGTCAACTTCCTCCTCGTTTTAGTACCCTTTTGGATTCATTCGCTTACCAGGCGAATAATACTTCATTTTTACGATGACTCCTCCTTTAGTATACGAACAAATTCCAATAAAAAAAAGAAGTGGTGTAAGAATGGTCCTCGTCTCTTGAAATAGGTAAAATCTTCAATTGTGGCACAATCTGTACCAACTTAATGCGATTCTTTTTTTGTCAATCGATAAACCGCCTCCGCTAACGATTCAATCAAAAAAACAGCCGGAATTTGTGTCGTTAAGTCTTCATAGTGATGAATTCGTTTAACTGTCGTTTGATACGATAACACATGATCTGACATTTGAGCCAAGGTACTGTTGACATCGCCAGTAATGGCTACTATAGTATAGTCTCCTCGATTGCGAAAACCATTGACAACTTCTACGATTTCTGTCGTCATGCCAGTAATGGATAAGGTGATAAACACGTTATCTGTCGTATTAAAAAGCTTTCCTGAAATAGGGTATGTCGGATCAGTTAAGGCAAAACTATTACAGCCCACTGTCGCAAAACGTCTAGCGGCATAATCACACATCGACCCAGAGGCACCCATGCCGAAAAAAATAATATTTTCACTTTCAAGAATTTTTTCCGCGATTTGCCAAATCGTTGCCTCAATATTTTTAGGAAAATGCTGGCGCTCCAACGCCTCTTTTCCCGCCAACAAATCCTCTTGATCCGTTGTAGGAACTTTAAACTGCGTCCGAAATTCCGTAAAACTTTCATAACCGATTTTACGTATAAAGCGCATCACCGAAGACGCTGAGGTATGCGATTCTTTGGCAATGTCGCGTACCCGCATATAAGGAATTTTGTCACTGTTACTCGACATGAAATGATAGATGGCCCGATCAGTTTCGGACAGTTCATTAAAATCAATTTTTCCAAAAAAAGACATCTACTAATCCTCCTTTTGTGTTAAAACAGCCAAAAAATCTTCGCCATATTTTGTCAATTTGCTTTGACCAACTCCCTTTATTTGAAGCATTTCTAAGGTGTTCTGTGGTCTTTTCTCAGCCATTTCTTTCAAAGTACTATCTGAAAAAACAATGTAGGGAGGCATATTTTGTGCTTGCGCCAAGTCACGTCGTAGCGTCCTTAATTTATCAAAGAGCTCGTCATCGATAACTAATTGTTTGACTGATGCCTGTTTTCGAAAAACTTTTTGTTTTCCCAAAAGAACTGCGACTCCTTTAGCCGGTACAGTCAGTAAAGGAAATTGACCTTCTGAAGGTTGCAAATAACGTTCTGCTGTTAAATAATCGATTAATTGACTGACTTCTTTTTGCGACTTTTCTTTCATAAGGCCATAAGTTGTCAATTGGTTAAAATGCCATTGTTCAATGCGTTGATTGTTAGATCCTGTAAGTACCTGACTAACCAAGGATTTTCCAAAACGCTCTCCCATCCGCTTCACACAAGATAATATTTTTTGTGTATCTTCTGTAATATCGACTGCCTCACGATCATCTAAACAATTGCTACATCGACCACAATCTCTACCTTCTTCACCAAAATAATGTAAGATGTAAGTTTGCAAACAAGATTGCGTATGGGCATACTGGTTCATTGCACGCAATTTATCATACTCATGGTGTTTATACTCTTGCGTACTTTCAGACTGTTCAATAAAAAATTTTTGAATCTGCAAATCACGTGGTGCATACAATAAAATGGCTTCACTTGCTAAGCCATCGCGACCAGCTCGGCCTGCTTCTTGATAATAAGATTCGATATTTCCAGGAATTTGTGCATGAATCACAAAACGGACATTGCTTTTATTAATCCCCATTCCAAAAGCATTAGTCGCTACCATCACTTGGAGACGATCAAAAAGAAAAGCTTCTTGATTTTCAGAACGTTCCTCTTCTGTCAAACCACCATGGTAACGCCCCACCGAAAGCTCGGCATGTTTTAAAATGGCATAGATACGTTCCACTTCTTTTCTGGTACTAGCATAAATAATACCTGATTGGTCTTTATTAACTTTTAGATATTGTAATAAATACGTGTCTTTTTGGTCTTTGATCACTTGAAAGGCTAAATTTTCTCTAGCAAAGCCCGTTTTCACTTGGTTACTTTCAGGAATATCAAGCAATTGGCAGATATCTTTGGAAACTTGTGGCGTTGCCGTCGCCGTTAAAGCAATAATTGCAGGCCGTGGTTCTATTTTTTTTAAAGATTCGGCCAATTCTAGATAACTAGGTCGAAAATCGTGTCCCCATTGAGAGATACAATGGGCCTCATCAATAGCCACAAAGGCAATGGCTACATTTTTTAATAGCCGTTGAAAATCTTCTGAAGCAAATCGTTCGGGGGCAATGTATAAAAGTTTGATTCTCCCACTGGCAGCTTCATACAAGCGCTCTTTAATTTCAGGATAGGTCAATGAACTATTGATATAGGCCGCCTTAATTCCCATCTCGTTTAAGCTATCCACTTGATCTTTCATCAACGAAATCAATGGAGAAACCACTAATGTCAATCCTTCTAACATAAGAGCCGGCAATTGATAACAAATTGATTTCCCGCCACCGGTTGGCATGATTCCTAACACAGATTCGTGATCCAAGACTTTTTGGATGATTGCTTCTTGGCCTTTACGAAAATTCGTATAACCAAATTTTTCTTCTAATAATTGTTGTAGTGAATGCATGATAGTCTCCCTTTCATTTTCATTATACAGAAAGTAAAGAAAGAATACCAAAATGAATTTGAAGTTATCAATAGTCTGTCTTAGAAAAAAACAACTTCTTCGGTAACCTCAATACTTTTATCGAGTGATTGGATTACCGGACAATGCGAAGAAACCAATCGCAAACAACGCCTTGCCCGA